>Ga0123355_10000140_pt1 | contig 86312 bp, 68 predicted proteins | sample TergutEmb28metaG_3_FD_89872 | JGI IMG/M metagenome (GOLD analysis project Ga0123355, IMG submission 89872) | Embiratermes neotenicus P1 segment gut microbial communities from Petit-Saut dam, French Guiana - Emb289 P1 | ecosystem: Host-associated > Arthropoda: Insects > Digestive system > Gut ... | reverse complement strand
TCAGTGGCGCTGCACTTTGCCTTTCAGTAACGAGATGTTCGCTATAGCGTGAATAAAACGCTATAACGTCATCATCTGTATTTTGAATCGCATTTCTGCTACGATAGAGGCCTTCTGCAAAATCAGTAAGATAAATTTCTTCTATAACAGCACTAGGGTTTGAATCCACCTCAAGAAGTTCACGATTGTACTTATCAAGCACCATGCGAAAATATGCTATACACTCTCTCCAAGCATATAATACCCCACCATGCACTTCTCTGTAATATGCGCTCATACTCTCTGCAGTTTGACCTTTCATTTCTATGGAATCTGCAATTGCTAATATGTCCTGTCTCAGACTATCTGTAGCATCAGACCATGAGTTGAAAGATTCTCTGTAACTGTTTGCTAGTTCCATAGTATCAGCAAATTCAATTCTCGACATTGATAGTAGCTCCTCTCTTTAGCGGTTAGCTGTTGTTTTGGATATTCAATACTAGGTACTTATCCAAAGTTACAAATTCTTCCCCTACTTTTTTGCTTGTTTCTGTATCATCTTTTAAAAATTCGTGATAAATCTCTAGGATAGAATGCATATCATCTAGTATCTTAAATGGTTCTAATGCGCTGGGTAGTGTACTCTTAGGCTCAGGCATAATCGGAAAGTATGGTAATCGTTTTCCTCCTCCTATAAAATCCATCCACGCATTAAACGCATCTGGGCTAAACCCTATTGTCTCATTTGACATGTAAATCACCTCTCTTATCTTAAATTCGCCAACTGATCTGTTATTCTCCTATGAGAATTATTTAATTGTGTAAGCCTAGTCAATTGATTTTCCAAATTTTGCTCACTTCTTGCGTGAGCAATAACAAGCTCATCAGCCCATGTATCTAGTCGATCGGTATAATTTGCCATCATTTGTGTACACTCATTATACCCAGTATAACACTGTGCTTGTTCGTATCCTTTCCAGTAATGTGGGTTTTCACAATCCAACATATCAAGGGCGCGCCTGTCATTGGCTGCTATATCGATGATCGAGCGAAGCTCTGTCTGTGCAGCACTAATATCTGCAATTTGCCCTCGAAATGCACTAATGCTAGTGTTCGTTGTTGAAATGTCTCTGCTTATATTTTGTAATTGCCTCGTTAATTCTGTTATTGTTGCCATCAAACGTACTCCTTTTACCATATTATGTATCTTCTTAGCACACAGAAAATCACCTTATTGCCGTTATCCAATGAATGGTAACTTTATCTTTTTCGTATCACCGCGTTTTAGATAAAAGCCAACTTCAAGTGATAGTTTGTAGCCACGTGCGACACGCAGGGACGTGAAATGTGCTGTCACTTCTTCCGGATTTCCGAGAACAAGACCTGCTTGTGGCGATTTAAATAATCCGGTGATGGCGTCGTAACCTTTAAATTTGCCACCCATTGTTGTGACAATGAAACAAACACCAAGCTCACCAGCTTTTCGCATTAGCGGTTCAAGTGTTGTCGCTATTGCTGATGTGTATCCAATAAACGCATCACCATCATCAATCAACACAAGAGTCGGTGATGTGGACATGATGAAATCTCGCGGTTTCTGTCCTGTATCTGTGCGTTCTTTCTCCAGTCGCGCAACTTCTTCCGTCAGCGCTTCAATGAAGGCTTCCGCATCGCTGGCAGCACCCATGTATGTGATGTTGTCATGCTCTGCATAGTCAGACAAGTCTCCTGCTTGGCTGTCAGATAAGAAGATACGGTTGCCTGCAAATTGACGTAGTAGTATACGCAACATGTTCGTCTTGCCCGTAGCAGCTCCGCCAACAATAAGCTGGAATGGTATCGTAAGGTCAAGTGCAAGTGGTTCTGTGCTCTCTGTGTCAAATCCTACCCATGCATTGCGTTTTGACGCATCGAAGTATGGCTCAAGCTCTTCAATTGTGACAGTGTCACCAAGCACACGCACACCTTCAGCTTTGCCTACAGTGCTTTGTTCGGCTATCTCAGCAATAAGCTTACCGATATCATTTGCATATTGCACATCATTCTCATGCTCAGTTGGAAGATAGCACTGCGCCACATGGACATCGTCAAGCTTAACAAGTGCTCGTCCTCGTACTTCTGGTAGTGCATATTCAGACCTGCCCACAAGCTGTGTAAAATCAGATTTCTCTACCATGAACTGTGCTATCTTGTTCTTAAAGTTCGACACTATTGAATACTTCATTGCATTAGCACCGGTTCCGGATGCTACTGTATATACACCAAGACCTGTGCCATCACGTGTGGTTTTGACAAAGAAATCATCTTGTAGCTCTTGAATTTCTCTCACCACATCGAAGTTATCTACAAATAGGAAGATTGCTGGAAGCTTCTCTTCTGCTATTTCATTGTACATACGGAAGTTGAGTGCTGCTTTCTTAGCGAATAAGCTCTTACGCTCTTTAAGTTCTTCACCGAACAACTTCTTAAGTTTAGCTAGCTTCTCATCATCGTCAATTGACAGATAGTCAGCCGTATGTGGTAGTCCCTGCATCTGTGCAAGGGCTGAGTTACCATAGTCCAGTATGAAGAACTTACATAGTGCAGGTGAATTATTAGAAGCAAGTGTAAGCGCTATAGTCTGCAGTGTAGTTGACTTACCAAAGCCGGAAGCACCAAATACTGCAAAGTTACCATCTTCAAAGAAGTCGTGATTACACTCTTCCTGTTTTTGTTGTTCCGGTATATCTACCATGCCAAGTGGTACACATAGGTTTTGTACTTCAATAGCACCAACATCATGACCGGTCTTGATTGCCATTGTCACTATCTTATGCTCCAGTGGTGGCAGCCATGGACGATCTACAACTTCAGAACCAAGTGCCGCATGGACTGCTTGCACATACTTCACAGTTATATCAAGCTCTGTATACTTTGAATCTTTGGACTTATCTACTTCGCTGAGGTCTTCATTTAGTAACACACCCTGTCCAAGCTGGTTTATCTCATACACACGACTATCAAAACCACGTTCCACGACATCTTCTATATATGGCGCTCCACTCCATGCTGATTGGAAGAGCTCATATATCTCATTATTACCTACCTGCAGATATGCTCTACCCGGCTGTGTTATACGTGCAGCATCAGGTGTCTTTAGTACTTCATTACTGTCACTCTCATTGGCAACTTTAAGTGCAAGCTTAAACTTCGAGTTACTCCATATCTGGTCATCTACAACACCTGCAGGCTTTTGCGTTGCAAGTATGAGATGTACACCCAAACTTCGCCCTATACGTGCTGTCGAGACAAGCTCTGCCATAAAGTCAGGTTGCTCTTTCTTCAGCTCTGCAAATTCATCAGAGATGATGAACAAATGTGGCATAGGTAATGTTGCTTCACCTGATTTGAATAGCTTTGTATACTGGTTAATATTGTTAACACCAACATCACCAAATATTGCCTGGCGACGCTTAAGTTCGCTCTTGATAGATGCAAGTGCTCGCATTGACTCAGAGCCATCAAGGTTTGTGATTGTACCTAGCAAATGCGGCAAGTCTTCAAAGAGATTTGCCATACCGCCACCCTTGTAGTCGATAAGCAAGAAGCCAACTTCATGTGGATGGAAGTTAACTGCAAGTGATAGTATATATGATTGTACTATTTCAGACTTACCCGAGCCTGTAGTACCTGCTACAAGTCCATGTGGACCATGCGCATTCTCATGTAGGTTAAGCGCTACTACATCATCTCTGCCACGTAAGCCTAGTGGTACTGCAAGGGATTTATGACATGCATTCTGACTCCAAAGTTGAAGTACAGGTATCTGCTCAGGACGCTCTACACCATATAGCTCAAAGAAGCCTACTGTCTCAGGTATCTGGGTTGATACACCCTGTACATGACGTAGTGGTGCAAGCTTACGTGCCATTGACTCAAGGTCAATATCTTTAACAGATGGAATCGTAACCGACTTATACGCCAAGTTGCCTTCATTCATTATGAGGGTACTATTATATCCACCGTCAAGCCTCAGTACTGTTCTGATGTTATCAGGTAGGTTAGCCTGTAGGTGTGTTGTGTATATAAGGGAGAAGCCCAGAGCTGTATCAGGTGCTTGCAGAAACTCCATTATAGAGTGGTTCACTATGAGCTTTGGGTTGTCCGCTATAAAGACATAGTGGGGGAGATAACGACTGTCTTTCTTTGATTCTTCTGATTTCTGCTGACGTTGTTTCATTACCTGTGAAACATTACCCAATACTTGGTCACGATGGTTCTCTGCAGAAATTAGGCTCGTTATATTAATCGCCTTAATGCGACAATGAGGATACCAGCGTATCCATTCAAAAGCTTCACGATGCTCTTCTTCCACTAATACGATTATTTCAATATCATGATAACTTTGATAAAAGCATAGCTGAGTCATTATTGATTTAAGCTGACGATGAATATATGGCTTCTCGCCCACAAGACCCAGATGTGCATTCTTTAGATCTATTACTGTCGGCATGCTCTTTATCATTCTATGATTGCTTGCAATTGCTTCCATCTCATCGTTTAGAGGATCGTCCTTCTTTTTAACCTCATCTTCAGGTGTCTTCACCTTATAGCTGATTGCAATATCAGAAAGACCTAATGATAGAGTTAAGAAATCACTGTCACTTGCTGCACGCTCATATACACGGCTTGAATTTGACATGATTTCATTAGCAATTTCTTTTGGTGAGAGATTGTGATATGTGAGAGACTCTATCTGATTATCTTGATGATTTTGTAACTCTTTGCGCTTACGGAGCAAGTATGCTTCATAATTTTCAACACGCTTCTCTTCATTTGCTGCACGCTCTTTACGCTTTGAGACAAACATGAATATCGCTCTGCTAACAGCGACTACCATCATACCAACACTCATAAACATCATCATGCCGCGACCTATGAGAAGACCAACACCAACCATCATACCGGCTGACATTAGCGGTGGGATGAGCATTTTGACTAGTTCGCCTTTTTTAGGTTCTTCCTTCTCCTGTGGTGCTGCTAGATTGACCGTATCTGTGGGCTCACGATGGATTTCTCGTGGTGGGCGCTTAAATATGGGAAACTCCTCATAGCTATCAGGGTTTTGCGTTGCTATGTTCAGATTTGATGAGTAGTTTGTACCCTGTACTTCTATATATCCCATATGGAGAAGTATGCGATTACCTGCAACCCAAATAAAGTCACCGACTTCAAGTGTATATTCGCCGGGCTTAACTTTCTTACCATTGTGATATACACTCTCAGCATCTGTTATATTAAGCACATCATCTGCAATTACTAAGTTGGCTGTACTCTCTAACAGCTTAATATGATCTCCACTCATATTACCAATGCGTATAGGACATATATCTGTTGTTGAGTAAAACACTGATTCTGTACTTGCTAAAAAGGCTGTCAGACCTTCACCAAGCTCATGGGGAATATTCGGTTCAATTGATAACTGTGATATAACAGGCTTCTCTTGATCGAGTTGCTTTAGTTTGTCTGATTTAAGTGGAATTTCCACAGGTAATACTTTCTCATTAAACTCAAAGCAACTCTCATCTGTGAAGATGACTAAGCTTCTCATTCTTAATCCTCCACTTCATCTTCTACTTCAAGTTCTTCACGCAAACGTCCGATCTCTCGTGACAGACGCTCCAGTTCCGCTGCTCGCGCCTCTCCCTCGCCGGGTATTGCAACACTTGCTTCTAAAAATGCATGATTTTTCAAATATGCAAACAGCAAAAGATCTGGTGACATTGTATTGTGTGCTATATCTATCGCTTCATCAAACTCTAGACGGCCAAGACGAATCCAGAAATCAAACAAGATAACTTCCGTCATGCGAGTCAGACCCATTAACGTGCGCTCTTTTTGCTCGTCTGTCATGGCTTCCGTAATTACATAGGCGCGAGCAAGAAAATGACGTGTTTCAAAACTCATATCTTCAAGTGCCACATCACGTAGCGCTTCCTGTGCTGCTATATATTCTCCGGCTATATATGCTTGAGATGCTATTATGATTTGCTCCTGGTGTGGAATGTCAAAAAACATTGAACGTACCGCAAAGAAGGACGCACCAGCAAGAGCTACTGCAAGTACCGGAATCAGAATGTATGAAATAATTACACTTTTCTTTGAAACAAGCTTCTTTGTTTCAGCTATTTTTGCTACTGTTTCATCGTATTCAGTTTCCAAGCGTTTCTTGATCTCTGCTACTGATTCTAATTTTATCAGCTCTGCAAGTAGTTTATGCTTATTATATAAATCATCACCGCCGTTTATATAATCATCATATTTATATTTCGGTGTCAAAACCTCACCGATTGTGGCAAGATATTTATTAACAAAAGAAGCTCCACCACAGTTAAGATCCCGCTCTAGTACATATGGGCGTAAACTTCTGTCGGTTACTAAATTATTTAGAGCAAGAGAAAATTCATACTCTTTGTGTAGATTTTCAAGCTCTGCAATATTAATCAGATAACGAAGCCTGTCTGCAGTTGGCTTTGACTTAACAGCTACTGCTGATGTCAAGTCGGCCGATTCAAAGTGCAGGGCTACGCCATCTTCTGTTTCTTCTAACGTACAAGGACAAAGTCCTGTCGCAGGGTACGTTAAAAATGCGCGTTTTTCTTTCGGTACATTTAGCTCACTATTTTTTATCACACAACACAGTTGCTCGTCCATTTTAACTACTCCTATTAAACTGCTGTCAGGACATCACCATCATAAATGGCTTCTTCCTGAAATGTTTTGTATGCGCTTACAAGTTTCTCGCTTTGCTTACTGCGAAAATATGCAGGTGTATTTCCCGGCAGCATTTTGCCTGACTCTCGCAGTACTGCCAAACCCATGCTTATTTTTTGTTCAGAATCTATTCGTATGTCTGCTTTTTGTTTGCCGACTTCAAGCGTTATAGTGATGAACATAATTTATGATTGTTCCTTTCGCTTCGCTTTTACTTTTGCGCGTAATGCCATGAGTATCCCCAATCCGGCACAGATTATAACGATGGGGACTATTAGCCATAATGAAATATCCTGCTCTTCATCGACTACTGTAATTGTCCGCAATCGTATGGGCTCTGCAAATAGCATATTATTTTCAGTTGCAGCAAGATATAGTGTCTCGTGGGGATCAAGATCTTCCAAAACCTGTACTTCCTGAAATACAAGCTCCCTTGCTGCCTCAAGTTCGCGCTCTTGACGCACAGCTCTAGCCTCGACCCGAGCATCTGATGCATCACTGAACAGGTCAATACCCCAGAGAACTGTAAGTGCATATTGACGTTCTTCATGCTGGCGACCGATTGCGTCTATATCGATTGGGAGATCGCTAGCCAGTGCCGTGCCGCTCAGTGCCACGAGAAGTAATAAAGTAAGTATGAGTGATATAACTGGTTTCTTTTGCATTGTGTTCGTCCTTACAATTTAGTAGATATTTTCCGTGCCGTAAAAAATTCGCGTCCGCAAAAGCAGACTTTAGCGGACGCGAACTAGTTGCATGGCTCATAAATAGTTGTTACGCAACATTAAACATGGAATGTTTTTTTGAGTTGATAGTCAGCTGATGCAAATTGCTCGCTCGTGTGTTTCAACGCAGCTGAAGTTTCTGCCATCATTCCTGCTACACTATTGATATTCGTTTGTGCTGGACCCTCAACATATTGACGGTAACTTTCTACTGTTAGTCCTGCACACGAAGCCTCAAGTTGATCGCAGTAACTACGCATATCTCTGCAGACACCCTCGAGTACTTCCACTAATCGGTCACATCCTTGTGCTGTTGCATCGGCTACCGCCATGTCCCACTTTAATAAATCTGACATTACATAATTCTCCTTCTAATTTTTTGTACGGGCTCTCCCCGCCATTGTTTTTTAATATACTTTAACGTAATTTAATAACGACAAAATATCATACATAATGCTGAATGTCAATGCGTTTTTCCACATTTTATGTGTCAAATAGAGGCACTTATCATACATTTCATGTGCTCTTACATATATAACACATCTGAGACATATAAAAAGTTGCATGTAATGTAAAAAAATGTATTATTGTAAAAAAAAGTGTTGACATCTGTTTTTTCATGTGGTATGTTTGTTGTGCGGTTAATCACTATACTAACTAACTAGTTAAATAACATACAGCATAACTCGAGTAGTTATTTGCAGAAAGGAGCGCACGATGCAACCGATATTTGATCCCCATAAACCAATTTTTCAAAGTATCGCCGAATGGCTGAAAGATGCGATTTTGGCAAATATCTATAAGGAGGAAGAGCAAGTGCCGTCAATTACAGAAATTTCAGTGCAATACAATATTAACCCTGCAACAGCGCTAAAGGGTGTTAACCAACTGGTAGACTCCGGGCTTTTATATAAAAAACGTGGCTTGGGAATGTTCGTCAGCACAGGCGCAAGAGATCAACTACTAGGTCAAAGGCAGGAGCAGTTTTTTACAGATTATATCGAACCCCTAGTGAATGAGGCAAAAAACCTTCAAATTGGACCTGACAGTCTAATAAAAATGATAGAGAGAGGATATGCATAATGAGTATTAAAGTAAACAACATCAGCAAGCGTTTTGGTTCAACACAAGCTCTTGACAATGTGAGTATCGAGTTTGGCGACAACAAAATATATGGCTTGCTTGGAAATAACGGTGCAGGAAAGAGCACATTGCTCAATGTAATCACCAGTCGCATTTTCGCAGACAATGGCGATCTAACCTTAAACGGCATAAACATGGTGGATAATGACGCAGCACTGGGTCAAATCTATATGCTAAGCGAACAGAATTTCTATCCTGAATCAATGAAAGTGCGCGAAGCATTCAAGTGGGCAGGTTTGGCTTATCCTAACTTTGACCAAGAGCTGGCTCTGGAACTGGCAGAGCGCTTCAATCTCCCTATTCGCAAGAAAATCACATCATTATCAACAGGATACGCAACCATTTTCAAAATCGTTATAGCTCTCTCGTCTAATGCGCCATTTCTTCTACTGGACGAACCCGTACTTGGACTAGATGCACAACATAGAGATATTTTCTACAAGCTCATAATCGAGCGCTATGCAGAGAATCCATGCACAATCGTAATCTCAACTCACCTGATCGCAGAGGTCGCCGGAATAGTCGAACATTGCATGATTATAAAAGACGGACGTATCGTAAAGAATGCACCCACCGACCAACTGCTGCAAAATGGATATACCATCTCCGGTCCTGTGGCATTACTTGATGAATATCTGGTCGGGAAAGAAGTTCTTTCCTCAAGTAACTTAGGCGGACTAAAGACTGCTGCAGTAAATGGTAGTCTTCCGGCTGCAAATGAACTACCATCAGGGCTGGAAGTTGGCAAAATGAATTTACAAGAATACTTCATCCAATTGATGAATGAGAAGGAGGGGACATAATGACTAAATTAAATTTAAAGCCCGCAGTGCGCTATCAGCTTGATTATATGTTTTGGGCTTCTTTGATAGCATTTGCAATATCAATCGCCGTATTGATTCTACTAACTATACTCGGTGGTGTAATGGTTTTTGACAGCTATACTCATAATGAAGCAGTTGAAACAGTAATAGTCGATGGTAATCACATAACAATCGATGAAGATACCATAAATGTTGACGTAGGACCAATAAGCTTCGACATTGAGATAACATCAGGAATGGGAATTCATGTTTCAGGTCTTGCCGGTATATTTGCTTTAATGCTATTTATCATAGGGATTGCCGGAACTCGTGAGGACTTACGCTTCTTCCTTCAGCACGGCATGAGTCGCAAGACCACATATGTAAGTACTCTTTTAACAAGCATTATTATTGGTGTTGTCTATGCTCTTGTATCTGAGCTTGCATACTTAGCAATTATTAACTTGCCCATACTTGCAAACAGTAATATTACTTTCGGATTTCGCGCATCAGGGGCTGGATTCTTTAATAGATGGTTATCCGGAACTCTTCTGCTATTTTTTGTTTGGCAACTTGGTGCACTTATCAGCCTTATCTACTACCGCATGAATACTATTGCAAAAATCATCTTTTCAATCGTCGCCGGTACAACTATTCTGTTTGGTATACCTGCTCTTGCCGGATACCTTGCCTTTACAGGAAGAGCTGACATAATCTTAAACTCAGCATTTTTCGACTTCCTTTCAACTCCGGTCGGCACAGTATTCATCTTTGTAACGCTTGGCGCAATTACTACTCTCGGCAACTTCTTACTAATCCGTCGAGCACCTATTAAAAAGTTTTCACCATAATAATATGGACACAAGATAATGAGGCTGTTGCAAAACAGCCTCTTATTATTTTCATTACTATCTTTTTATCAGTGATTAGTATCAGGTCCCGTCGGTCAGATATATTACCCCTAACCAGTGGAATCCATATAGACCGTCTACATCTACCAAATCCAGAACCTCATGCACTATAACCATAAACATCTTGTCGTTCAAATCATGGTCTGTACGAAGTGTTGCACTTCCTGTTTCATTAATAAGTTCAGCCAACTCAGCAGCAATGTCGCCAAGGTCAAAGAAGCGATCAGTAATGCGGAAATACTCGTTTTCATCGGAATCCGACCTATATCTGTACAGGTAGGCATCGAGTACAAATTTATCATCTTCAACCAAAACACTACTGGCAACATCATCAGGCAAATGCAGGAAAATATTGAACAAAAACTCATTGGCGTTATTTGTTACATCAACTGTGTGCCATTGTCCGTCTATGTTGACACGGTTCCATGCATGAGGCAAGAAGCCTTCCAGATATCCTGTCACAACGATAGACTCAAGACCTATTGCAGCTGCTAAAAGTGTAAATGCAGCTGCATAACCGGAGCAAACTCCAAGACGATTGATAAGAATTCCGTATGCGGTGAAAGAATCATAATATCTCGGATCTACATGCATGAAATCGTATAGTTCTGCATTTTCCAATGCTGCCCAGTCATACTCCGCTGTATCAACCAAGAACTGATTAATTGCTACGCTCTTTTCCAAGTCTGTCATGCCCGGAGTTATTATTTCTGCAATAATCTGAGGAATAATTTCACGTATGGCTTCCTGCTGTTGATGAATAACATCTATGGGCTTTCTGTACTCAATTACTAGTATCTCGGTGCCGGGTATAGTGCCTGCCCCTGCCACGTGGAGAATCAGAGGATTTTGATACATTGCCTCAAAGAATGCCTGTCCAAGCAAATCCCAATTGGCACTTTCAGGAAACTCTGTCAAATCAATGAATTCATTACCTGCTATCATGTTGTGCGCAAGAAATGCTGAGAGTGCTGAGTTTGCATATATAACATCTCCGACTTGCGTTTGTATTACTTCAGGGACATCTTCTTTAGTAGGTATATCCGCATCTGGTTGTTGTTTGGATATTCCTACCGAAGTTGTGCCGCCTCCACGCGGAGCAGCATCTTCCAATAGTCGTTTGAATGCTTCCAGTTCTTTTTCATATGTATCCGGGTCGATATTTGATACAAACATTGTCAAATATTCCTCACCCCATATGGTGCCTTCAATTGCAAAGTTAATTCTTAAGTAATCACGATCCCCATCCTCATATTCAACAATGACATGAAACATGCCATAGCCAAATTCGAAATTGTACATCAGCCTCCGATATACAATACTTCCATCAGTCATGTAAACAGGGAAATGAGTCGGAAGGACACCAATTGACGGTATTATTGTATATCCATATTCGCCTCCGGCTTCCACGATTTCTTCAAAAAACATATCAAATGCGGGTTTGAGTACCAATCGAGATGCAAGAACAGCTCCATTGTGTAAGTTTCCTAATGCAGAGTGGGTTTCACTGTTTACCGCAATGACAGAGTAGTTTTCAGCAGGCATACCCCGTTGTTCTGCACGATGAATAGTATCGTTGAACATGAAATTCGTAACAAGAACTTCCGGATGTATCCAAGTCGTGTCTGATGTTACACCAATAGGCCATGCAACACTTGCGGCAGTCACGTCAGCGTCTATTCTGACAACTATATAAAATTCAGCACCCTCAATCGGATCCCATGTGAAGCCTCCATGCCCATCCTCTGTTATAATAAATTCAGATTGAGGTGCTTCAAGTTGATTTTCCAGAGTAAAAATGGTTACTTGTGGTCTTTCAAGGCGCTCACCGGTAACAGGATCTATTTTTAAGCCTAGATAAAAATGAGGTAAGTAGCCCCAAGTTTCATGTTTTCCTTGGTGGATAAACAATTCGCCGCCATACTCAATTTCGACGAGTTCATTAGTTTCCATACTGGTAATTACACAAAAATATCTTGATCCTACACGTCCGAAAGGAACTGCACTCCCTGCTCCTCCCGGGCGAACGTACATACGACTGTGCCCTCTAGGAAGAGATGTATTTGTTTTATAAGTAGCATATGTCCATGATCCAAGAAGGTGTGTCGACAGGCACGGATCCGAAAAAACGCCAAAAATTTCATACATATACTCAACATTGGCATAATCAAATATGTAACAACTTATGCAAAACTCAAAGTCTATTACAAACTCATAGTCAATTGGCACATTCCACATAGGTGGCTGAAAATTAACAGTTTCAGTATCGGCAAACTCATCGCGCAGGTCAGAAGCCAACGCCAGGGTCGAAACAAACAGCTCTTCCATTTCTTCTTGTATTATGGGTGTTTCATCTTGCTCTATTGGAAGTTCATCCTGTACGATTGGTGGCTCGGCATGATCGATGTGTTCTTCAGGCTCAACTCTTTGACAAGCAATAGTACTAAATAACATGGCAAAGGCAAGTAATATGGCTAAATAGCGAATTATTCTGGTTTTCATAAGTAATTTTTCCCTTTCTAAATCATATCCTATATGACTAACACGCATTACATACAGTAAAAGTTGCATCGACTAGCATAATACTATGGACGCCCAGTAACATATCTCATATCTTCAACAGGTGACCAGTCAGTAATCGGATTATAACTTAACCACAACGATACCCTGTGTGAGAGTTCAGAAAGCGGTCTTAAATCGCTAATTTGATTGCCGCTCAACCACAGCTCTGCTAAATTTGTGTGCTCAGAGAGTGGTCTTAAATCGCTGATTTGATTGTTGTTTAACCACAGATATGTCAAGCCTGTGAGTTCAGAGAGCGGTGTTAAGTCGCTAATTTGATTGTCGGACAACCACAGTTCTGTTAAAATTATAAGCTCAGAGAGTGGCTCTAAATCACTGATTTGATTGCCGATCAATCGTAATTGTGTCAAGCCTGTGAGTTCAGAAAGCGGCATTAAGTCGCTGATTTGATTATGATTTAACGACAAATCCACTAAGTTTATGAGTTCAGAGAGTGGTGTTAAGTCGCTAATTTGATTGTCGGACAACTCCATCGCTGTCAAATTTGAAAGCGCAGAGAGCGGTGTTAAGTCGCTAACTTGATTGTTGACCACGTCCAACAAATTCAAATTCGAAAGCGACGATAATTGAGATAAGTCTGTAATCTGATTGTTGCTTAACCACAGGTGTGTTAAATTCGTGAGCTCTGATAATGGAGTCACGTCAGTAACTTGATTTTGTGACAAGCTCAATCTCGTTAGGTTTGATAATGGTGCTAATGGTGTTAAATCACTAACTTGGTTGTCATTCAACGTCATATCTGTCAAACTTATGAGTCCCGCTAACCCTGTTAAATCACTAATTTGATTTTCATCCAACCACAAATTAGCCAGGGTTACATGATCGGATAAGGGCGTCAAATCACTAATCTGATTGACACTCAATGACAATAGTGATAAGTTTGTGAGATCTGAAAGAGGAGCTATGTCACTAACTTGATTTCGTGCTAAATTCAATTGTTCCAAATCCGTCAAATTGGATAGTGGGGTCAAATCAGTGATTTGCTGATCATTTAGCCACAAGTGTGTCAAATTTGTGAGTTCTGATAATGGCGATAAATCGCTGACTTGGTTAAAAGGTAAAGATAACACTTCTAAGTTTGTTAGTTCTGACAGTGGGGTTAAGTCGCTGATTTGGTTTCTCTCCAGAAACAGCCAAGTTAAGTTCGTTAGTCCTGATAGTGGTGACAAATCAGTGATTTGACTTTCATTTAACCATAAACTCTCTAAGTTCACCATATATCTCAACATTTCAATATCTTCATCTGCTAAAAACATATCGTCCAAATCAAGTGTGGTTAGGGATGTGTCGAATTGAACATTATTTATTGTTATATAGTCAGGTATGGGCATTGGTGTTGGCGTTGGGTCTGGTGTCGGTGTTGGATCTGGTGTTGGTGTAGGGTCGGGCGTAGCTTCAATGTATGGAACTGGTGCTTCGTCACCTGTGCCACTCCATGTAATTATTACCACAGCAACGGCAACAATGATAATTACTTTCAGAACAATTGCAACTGTCAGCCCTATTCGCTTACCCTTCCTTTTGGGAGCAACCACATCTGAGGCTTGGTTATCAACAGGGTGTGGGAGCATTTCAATTGGCGCTGTCACAGATGGTGTTTGCTCAGGTTCTTGCTCTGCTTGTTCTGTTTGCTCTGCTTGTTCTGCTTGCTCAGGCAGAGGTTGAGGTGACTCTATCGGCACAGATGCTTCTGCTTTTATGCCACAAGAAGCACAAAATTTAGAATCACCTAATAAAGGCGTTTCGCAATTTGAACAAAATTGACTTGCCAACTTTGCCGTGTTAACCTCACCACAGGAAGCACAAAATTTATCTTCTGAATTCACCTGATTTGAACACTTTTTGCATATGTTATCCATATTATGACCATTCCTTTTACTATAATTTTAGACGGTGTAAATACAGTGTTATATAATTAACACAGATTAGATGCAGAAAAAGTTGCATCTTTACATATTTATTTGAAGTATATACTGCAAATAATCACAACGCAAGAAGAAATTGACATTTTATACTCGTAGGTGATGCTAAAAAACAAGTGATGTTAAAATCATTGACTTAAACTTCTCAAGATAATATACTCTTTTGTATATTATTAAGTTGCGAGGAACGGGTATAATGAAAAGAGGCATTATCATAACAACCGCTCTCATTATTGTTTTGATAGTGTCTATTTTTCTTTGGCAATCACATAGAAATCAAATGCGCTATGATATGGAAAACCATATAGAGTCCTTCTACGAGTATTTTGGTCAGGCTGAAGTCCAAGATGCATTAGACGAAGCCATAGAAGCGCAGCAACTGGCAGAACGACTTCGCGATAGCAATACTCAAGACATCATCAATGCATATATCTTTCTTTCGGAAGAAGTACTTAGAGGCAATGAGTTCTTTAATAACCAGCACTTTGAAGATGCACTAAATACATATGAAAATGCATTAGCTCACATTGAGGATTCTGCTGAATATTTTGATGACCTTGATTTTGATTTCATCTTCGGTTTGGTCACAACAACAGAACGACATATTATTTTTAATGATTTTATTGAGCGAGCAGACAGTATCGTAGAGCAATACCCTCGTGACGCAATGCGCCTATATCAAGCAGCTCTCACAATAGCAAACTCCCTCTCATTCGAAGAAGGTCAAGAACTAGCAACTGCCGGCATTGAGCATGCTGAACACTTGATAATTCTTGCAAGGCTTGCAGAAGCTGCTGCACTTGATTCACAGGGAGATATACAATTTCTAAGTGGCAACTATCACGAAGCTATTGAGCTTCTTCAAAGTGCACTTGAAATTTACTATGAGCTGGGAATGGATCTATCAGTCATTGCAATTCAAGCGAGAATTGCTCTTGCTGAGCAACGCATTGAAGAACTATACAGACTTGCAGAAGAAGAGCGACGCAGGCTTGAAGAAGAGGAACGACTTCGACAAGAAGAAGAAGCTGCGTTGCAAGACGATCTAGATGATGAAGCACAAGAAGCAATATCAAATTATGAACATAATCGAGGCATTGCCTTTGACCTGCAAACACTAATCGATCATCAAAATCAACCTCCTGCAAGTTTGATAAGAATGGGTACTCGTGAAGGGCTAAACGAGGGATGGTATAATGGTTGCGGCTGGGTGGCTGCATATAATGCTTTGATTATATTAGGTAATCCTATGCATCCAGCTGAGATTGTACATCATTTTGAAACAACAGGCGGAACTGTTTGGGATGGCGTGTTCGGCACGTTCCCTCATGCAATAGAAGGGCTCTTTGTAGAGTTAGGTTACAATGTTAATCACACTTTATTCCCTCAAGTCACTCTCAACCTTGATAATGCCATTAGAAATTCAAGAGTCGCTATCCTAGCCTATATGCACACAAGCGCTGCGCACTACATAGTAATAGAATACCGACCTGAAGATGGCTTATTTATTGTTTACAATGATGGATTTGCAAGGCGAAGGTCAACAGCTCTGGGCTTGGAAGATCGGTCTAGCCCGGGTGCAGCTATCGATTCTGTTATTTCTCTTATTCGAGAAACACCTGATATGCTCTTCTCTTTCTCGCTAATAACCATTAACTAAGTAAAAGCAAACATCTGTCATTGCGGGCTTTTGACCCGCAATTTCCAAAGTTTAGCGACGATTTAGGGAATCCCGAGTCAAGCTCGGAATGACGGATAGATATTTATGTTATTTTTTATTTTTTGACTCTCTGACTTTCTTTACAATAATTGCTATTAATAACGCCAATAGCAATACTGCAGTCGGTCCACCAAATATTATTAAAAAATCCATTAGTATAACTCCATCTCTTTCTTTAAAGATTAGTGCAGCTTATTCAAAATAGCTGCACTAACATCATTTATTGAGTTTAAGAGATCACCGTGGGGGCGACATCCAAACCACCAAGCCTTACTAACTTTCCGAATACGAGTAATCTGGCTTCGGCAAAGTCTAATTGACATGTAACAAGACTAACTATCCTGTCACCGGGATTTACTTCTACATCACTTTGTATTAGTGATCTGCTTCTAATTCTTCGAACATACTCTGCAAAATCGGCATCATCTACAAAACTAAGTGGCGGATGATCATTTACTGCATGTGCAAGATTTACTGAGAATACCAACAGTGCATAATCCGCATATGGAGTGTATAGGTATATAACCGGGTTTTCATCAAAAAACACTTGATGTCTGTAGTGCCTTAAATAACTAAACATTGCATCTGTTCTACTAAAGTGATGTCCAAAAATCAAAACGATTTCGTCAGAAAAATCATGTTCGTTCCTGTAGTCTAAGTAAATCGAACCACTTCTGTTTGGTGTTCCATCAGGAAGGTGGTTAAGGAAGAAACTGTTATTCGTCCATTGCATAACCGGAAAATTAATCGGACTATCTTCCAGTTCAATCCATCCCACGATTCCAGGATACTGCTCACTAAGTGCATCAAAGTCTAAAAACGGCACCCAGTCGTCCACCTGTCTCGGTACAAATCCTGCCATATTACCATTTCCAATGGCCTCCTCCACTTCGGGGTTATGCGCCCACTCTCGCTGACGTGTTTCAACTCTAGTTGACATATTGTCAAAAAACGATTGACTCTGTCTATCAACAATTATCTCGTAGAAAAGAAAATACCCAAATATTCCTGCTGCTATAATGCAAACTATTAGTACAATCCATAAAAATACTCTCATTAATCTCTCAAAATTCTCCTCTTGCTATATATAATTTAGTTTAATGGTTTTAGTAAACGCCTAATCATATCCAGTGCATTTAATGTGGCACCAATGCGAACACGCTCCCTGTCATAGTTCAGTCTTAGTTGCTTGCATGTTGTTGCTTTTCTAGTAGAAACTGCTACAAAAACCGTGCCGGGTTCTTGCCCTGACGAATCGCTATCCGGCCCGGCTATTCCTGTGATGCCAACACCTATATCTGCATCAAGCTTTTCTCTTACGCCCTCTGCCATAGCAACTGCGACTTCGCGACTGACTGCACCATATTCATGCATAATATCAGGTTCAACGCCTAATAATTCGGCTTTCGACTTCTCATTATACGCAATTACGCCACCAAAGTAAACCTTTGACACTCCGGGAACGTCAGTCAAGCGCTTTGAAAGTAGTCCTCCGGTGCATGATTCTGCAGTTGCGAGGGTCTGATTATTTTCTTTTAAAAGTTCAACAACTGTGTTTTCTAAGCTGTCTGTATCTATTCCATATATGATATCGCCCAGTGTGTCGCATACTTGCTTTAAAATTGGTGACATCATTTCTTCTGCTTCTTGTTTTGATCCGGCTTTTGCCGTTAACCTTAACATTACTTCACCATCTTTTGCATATGGAGCAAGGGATGGGTTTTTCATGTTTTCCATGATTGAGCGTAACTTTTCTTCAACAGCACTTTCGCCAAGCCCAAAAATATGTATATTATGCGAGTGTATTTCTGCATCAGATAATTTTCTTAAATACGGCTCTACACATGACTTTAGCATTGCTCTGCATTCCCGTGGTGGTCCCGGAAGCATTATTACATGCTTCCCCTCTGCTTCAAATGCACAGCCGGGAGCTGTTCCGACACCATTGTCAAACACTATGCAATCTTCTGGTAAATCAGCTTGTCTGAGGTTGTTTTCCGTCATTTTGGCATGTGGTAAACGCTTTGCGAAAAACGCACGAATTTTATTTGCTTCAACTTCGTTGGTGATAAGTTTTTTCCCAAATGCTTTTGCAAGTGTTTCTTTTGTTACATCATCAAATGTTGGACCTAGTCCGCCTGTTGTAATTATAATGTCTGCACGATTCTTAGCTATTTCAATGGCTTGTGTCATACGCTCAGGGTTATCCCCAACAACTGTGTGAAAAAAAACGTTAATTCCAAGTTCTGATAATAATTGAGAAACGTCTTGTGCATCAGTATTTGCAGTGCCTCCAAGCAGTAGCTCAGTGCCTACAGCTATAATTTCAGCAGTATATGCCATATGCTCACACTCTTTCTGTTGTACTAACCCCTATTAAATCACCTTGCAGTAATTATATCACAAACTTATGCAATGATTGTTGCTACATTGTGAATTTTGTGCAACTAACCTTGCACTTGAACACGTTCAGCGCTCATTACAGCTTCTTCAACTAATGCATCAATGTCTAACTTCGCTTCAGCTTCTAATATTTCTTCGAGTCTTGGTTTTGTGCGAGGGCGACGAGGTGTAAAGACTGTACAACAGTCTTCATGAGGGAGAATTGATGTTTCAAATGTATCGATCATTCTTGCAATGTCAACTATTTCTCTTTTATCCAGTGCTATTAATGGTCTAAATACAGGTATATTTACACATTCTTCAGTTACAGCCAGCGCTTGTGCTGTTTGACTTGCTACCTGACCGAGATTGTCCCCTGTCACGAGAGCTGTACAACCATTATCAATCGCAATGCGCTCTGCAATGCGCATCATAAATCGACGCATTAGTACTGTTATGAGCCCTTCAGGACAGTTTTCTCGTATTTGTTCTTGTATCTTTGTGAAAGGTACAAGCTCGACTTTTAATCTTCCACAATACTTTGTGAGTATTTCTGCCAGCTTAATAACCTTTTCCTTTGCTAATACAGATGTATATGGGTGTGAGTAGAAGTGAACAGGTATTAGCTGAACCCCTCGCTTGGCAATCATATGTGATGCAACAGGGCTATCAATTCCGCCAGAGAGTAATGTTACCATACGCCCTCCGACACCTATGGGTAATCCACCTGCTCCGCGAATTGCAGGCCCATGAACGTAGGCTGCCAGATCACGCACTTCAATATGTACGATAAGCTCAGGATTTTGCATATCCGGCTTAAGGTGTGGAAATCTATCATGAAGCTCTCCGCCAACATATTGGGATAACTCAATTGAGCCCATTGGAAAACGCTTGTCAGCACGTTTTGACTCTACCTTAAAAGTCTTTGCTGACTTAAGCTGCGCTTCAAGGTATGTTGCTGCAGTTTCAACTATTGCGTCTTTGTCTTTATCGCATGCCGCCGCGCGTGTAACAGTGAAAGCACCAAATACACATTTAGCAGCTTCGAGAGCTGCTTCCATATCACATTCGCCTTTTGGCTCTACATATACCGTAGATTGCAGGGCATATATATTAAACTTCCCATATGCTTCCATTCTGCGCTTTATATTACTTATTAGCTTTGATTCAAAATCCCTTCGATTAAGCCCCTTTAATACTATTTCGCCTTGCTTTAGTAAAATAATGTCATTCATGAATAGTTGTTCCTCTTCTAATTTTTCACAGCAATTTCTCTATACTGTATAGCCTCTGCCAGGTGTACCGGTGCAATGCTTTCTGAGTTGTCTAAGTCTGCTACGGTTCGTGCGACACGCATTATGCGGTCATATGATCTTGCAGTCATTGCAAGGGTGTCAAATGCTGATTTCATCAGCTTTTCGCACTCGGGAGATAGCTTACATGTGCTCTCTAGTTGCTTCGAAGTAATGTGTGCGTTGCAACGAATGTTGCTATCTTTGTAGCGCTCTAATTGAATCCCACGTGCAGCATTTACTCGGGCACGAATAGTCGCAGAGTTTTCTGACATTGGACGCTCTCGCAATTTATCATACTCAAGAGATCGTGCTTCTACATATATATCAACTCTGTCTAACAGAGGACCACTTAACTTCTCTTTATACATCTGTATTGAGTGATTAGAGCAATTACATCTATCTGACGAGTGACCATACCAACCACATTTGCATGGATTCATTGCACACACTAGCATAAAGCTACAAGGATACGTTGCAGATTGCTGGGCTCTCGATATTGTCACTTGCCCGTCTTCTAGTGGTTGCCTTAGTGACTCTAAGACATTTCGACTAAACTCAGGCATTTCATCTAGAAACAATACTCCATTGTGGGCAAGTGATATCTCGCCCGGTTTTGGATGAGATGTACCACCAGACATGGCGGCTGTTGTAACTGTGTGATGTGGCGAGCGAAATGGTCTGGCAGATACTATCGGGTTATCCTTATCAGTTAGCCCTGCAACAGAATGTATTTCTGTTGTTTCCAGCATTTCTTCTCGACTCATATCAGGGAGAATCGACGGGATTCTTTTTGCAAGCATGCTCTTCCCTGCTCCCGGTGGACCTGTGAGCAGTACATTATGCCCACCTGCTGCTGCGACTTCTAGCGCTCGCTTCACATTTTCTTGACCTTTGACCTCTGCAAAGTCAAATAATGTGTTATAGCGAGGGATTGGCTCACTAACTGTAACGGGATCTAATCGTTTTATGCCCTTCAAATGTTCAAGGAGTTCACTTACATGCTTAACCGGATAAACTTTTAAATCAGATGCATATGCTGCTTCTGTGGCAATATCTGCCGGTACATACAGTTCTTTAACGCCGATTCTGCTTGCACATAGCGCCATTGGAAGCGCACCATTTACAGAGCGTAGTTCTCCGGTGAGCGATAATTCACCAAAAAATGCTTGTTCGTCTGAAAGGGGTTCTATTGCATTCATTGCTGAAAGAATCCCCAGCATTACAGGCAAATCGTATACTGTGCCTGCTTTTCTTTTATCTGCAGGCGCAAGGTTAACAGTTATTCTACTGACGGGAAATGTCATCCCACATGTCTTTGTAGCTGCGCGTACACGCTCTCTTGCTTCCTTAACTGCAGCGTCGGGCAGTCCAACTATGTCGAATGCAGGTAATCCTGACGATAAATAGCATTCAACTGAAACTTCATATCCTTTTATTCCACCAAGTCCTAGTGACCTAACTTTTGTGACCACACCACTATACCTCATTTCTATGGCTTTTGTCCAATTTTTCAATCAAATCAGTTGTATTAACCATAGCACAAATGCTTTCTACATTTCAATAACCATTTAGTGGTGAAAAGTGTGAAAAAACTGTTGCAAAAAGCAACAGTTTTAGGTTTTTGTATTATGGAGCGGAGAGTGTGTTACCCCAGTGATTCCTACGCTCGCTCTGCGCGTCCTTGCGCAGGGCGAGCGCGCTCCACCGTCCTTTGTTACGCTTGACGGAATGCACTGTCGATAACACACTCTCTGCTCCAATCGCATACTATTTACTCAGTTCGATCATTTTATCAATGCAACGTTTTGCATCATTTATTGTTTCATCATCTAGTACAATCTCTTCGCCACCAATGCCTTCAACACAGTTTAGAACATCCACAAGTGTTGTTATCTTCATGTTCGGGCATAATAGCTTATGTGAAAGGCTGTAGAAGAACTTATCGGGACAACGGTATTGCAGGTGCTCACCAATGCTCATTTCTGTTCCAATTATAAACTCTTTGCAGTCGGAGTTTTCTGCATATTCCATGATTGCAGATGTTGATCCTACAAAGTCTGCGAGATTTACAACTTCCGGTACACATTCCGGGTGAATTAATAGTTTTGCATTTGGATGAGCTGCTTTTGCTTTTTTTACATCATTTACATCTACCACAGCATGTATTGGGCAGCCACCTTGTAACAACTTTACATTCTTACTTGGTACTTGTGATGCAACATATGCGCCTAAGTTGCAGTCTGGTAGAAATAATATGTTATCATTGTCGATATTCTCAATGATTTTAACAGCTGACGATGATGTAACGCATACATCACAGATTGTTTTAAGCTCTGCTGTTGTGTTTATATATGCAACAACAGTGTAATCAGGAAATTGCTTTTTTACTCCACTAATTAGCGCTTTATCCATTTGGTCTGCCATTGGGCAACCGGCATCAGGATGGGCAAGAAGAACAGTCTTATCAGGGGACAGTATCTTTACCGTTTCAGCCATAAAGCGAACACCGCACATAATAACGGTTTTATTACTCACCTTACTTGCTGCAACGCTTAGCTGAAATGAGTCTCCGGAAAAATCTGCAATCTCGACTATCTCTCTTGCTTGATAACTATGTGCAAGTATGCAGATATCCTTTTCTTTCTTTAACTGAATTATCTTATCTTGAACTTCTTTCATTGTTTTGATCATATTTTTACCCTTTCACCTTGCTGTCTTCTGCTACAGATTCTGTGATGAATACATTTCCTCCAATGGTTGAGTTTTTGCCAACTACTGTTTCACCACCGAGTATTGTCGCACCTGCATAAATTGTCACATTATCTTCTATTGTTGGGTGGCGCTTCTTTTCAGCCAGCTTTTGTCCACCCTTTGTTGAAAGTGCTCCAAGTGTAACACCTTGATAGAGCTTCACAGAATTGCCAATTGTTGTTGTTTCACCGATTACTACGCCTGTCCCGTGATCAATAAAGAAGTATTCGCCAATCCTAGCTCCCGGATGAATATCAATGCCTGTGCGTCCATGGGCGTATTCACTCATTAATCTTGGTATATACGGTATTTTTTCGAGAAACAGAAAATGTGCGATTCTGTGCACAAAAACAGCAAAAAATCCGGGATATGTCAGTATCACTTCATCCACACTTCTTGCAGCGGGGTCACCATCAAATCCGGCCTGTGCGTCTTTAACTAACAACTGTTGTATTTCCGGTAAATGCTCAATCAGCTTAGTGGCTATATCACTACTTGGTAAAACTTTTTCAAACTCACCTGACATCTCTTCGTGAATTTCTCTAAGAATTGTATTGATGCATCTCTCATTAGTTATTGGTTCACAAACAACATTAAAATATCCGGGAAAAAGGACCTGTTGAATCTTGTCCAATGCTCCTGCAATTACTTCTGTGCTTGGATAGGCAAAAGTATCACTATTTGTAATATTTCCATGCCCTTCAAGCAGTTTTGTTGATGATTCGGAAATTACTTTTTCAATACTCATTTTTTCCTCAACAATCTTCACACTTCATATCACATCCGAGAATCGGAACGGGATCAATACCTTGTCTTTCATAATAATCTGATATTGCCGCTCTTATTGCTTGCTCTGCAAGTACGGAGCAATGCATTTTTTCTGACGGCAAACCGTCAAGAGCTTCACTAACCGCCTTGTTGCTTATATGAAGTGCCTCTTGCACTGTCTTGCCTTTTGCCATTTCTGCTGCCATAGATGAAGTTGCCACTGCAGCACCGCAACCAAATGTTTTGAAGCTAATATCTTTAATTATATTGTCTTCGATTTTCATGTATATTTTCATGATATCGCCACATTTTGCATTCCCAACTTCCCCGACTGCATTTGCATCAGGAAGCTCGCCTACATTACGTGGATTTGTAAAATGCTCCATTACTTTTTCTGAATACATAAAGTTCTCCTATTCTTCATTCCAAACCGGTGACATGCTTCGCAATTTTGCGACAATTTCCGGTAGTTTTTCTAAAACATAATCTATATCTTCATCTGTGTTATTCTCACAAATTGATAATCGTAAAGATCCATGTGCGATTTCGTGGGGCAAACCGATGGCCAGTAATACATGAGATGGATCCAATGATCCTGACGAACATGCCGAACCTGATGACGCATCAATTCCGCATTGGTCAAGTAATAATAACATTGACTCACCTTCGATGCCTTCAAAAACGAATGACGCAACACCTGGTAGTCTATTATTAGGATCCCCTGTAAGGTGTGAACGTTTGATTTTCAGCAATCCTTCTATTAGTCTATCTCTCATTTGTGACACACGATTATGTGGAATTCTTGGCAACACATCTTCAAGTGCAGTGGCAAGTGCTACAATACCTGCAACATTTTCAGTTCCACTACGCCTTCCGCGCTCTTGCCCACCACCATGCATAAATATAGGTAAATTCAAACCTTTCTTTATGTATAGTGCACCGACACCTTTTATTCCTCCAAGTTTATGCCCCGAGAAGGATAGCATGTCAGCCCCAAGCTCATTGACGTCGACTTTAATGTTACCAACTGCTTGTACAGCATCTGTATGAAATAATATGCCGTTGTCATTTGCTATCTTACCAATCTCAGCTGTTGGAAGAATCGTGCCAACTTCATTGTTTGCTGTCATTATTGTTATTAGTATCGTGTCTTTACGAATTTCTTTTTGTAATTCTTCAAGTGAAATTTGCCCGAGATTATCAACACTAAGATATGTAACATCTACGTCTTGGGTTTCAAGATACTTCAGGGTGCTCATAACCGCAGGATGTTCAATAGTTGTGCTTATTATGTGATTACCTTTATCTTTTTTCAACTCAACTGTAGACTTGATTGCCCAGTTGATTGACTCGGTCCTACTGCCTGTAAAATAAATTTCTTCAGTTTTTGCTCCAATAGCTGTCGCAACACTGAGTCGCGCGTTTTCTACAGCTTTTTTTGCATCACGTCCAATAGAATATACTGATGATGGATTGCCATACTCGTCATTCAAAAACGGGAGCATTGCTTCAAAAGCTACTCTTGATAAATGTCTTGTTGCTGCGTTGTCAAAATAATATGTTTTTTTCATTTACCCTACACTTCTCTGAATCTGTAAACAGTTTTGTGATTGTATACTTCGCCTTTGCGGAGAACTTCTGATGGAAATTCCGGGATATTCACAGAATTTGGCCAATATTGTGTTTCTAAGCAAAGACCTGTTCTCTTTGGATAAACAGCCCCATTTTTACCTGACTTTTCATCCATCATGTTGCCACTGTAAAACTGAATGCCCGGTTTTGTAGTAAGGCATGCCATGCTTAAGCCATTTGACTCCAGAACAGCCGCCATTGCAAGTTTACGACATGGCTCATTTGATAACACCCAGTTATGGTCATAACCGCCACCTAGTTCAATTTGCCTGTCTGAGCTTGCAAGTCCCGGTGCAATAACCGTGAGTTCTCTTAAGTCAAATGGCGTATCTGTCACATCCATAAGATTACCGGATGGAACAAGTGTTTCATCCACTTCTGTAATTTTATGTGAGAATATTTGAATTTTGTGATTTTCTATACTTCCTTTGTCATGACCGTCAAGATTAAAGTAGCAGTGATTTGTAAGGTTTATCGGAGTGTCTGCATCAGAAGTTGCTATATATTCTATGCCTAACTCGCCATTCGAAAGTGTGTATTTCACCTTTACTTCCATGTTGCCGGGATATCCTGCTGCTGTACCCTCTTTGTCAAGCAAAGTAAGAACCAGCGCATTAGACTCTTCTTCTGCAGTCCAAACTTGTTTGTCAAGCCCTATAAATCCACCGTGCAAGCTATTATTTCCGTCATTAACATCCAAGTGGTATGTTGTGCCATTCATCTCATATTTAGCCTTTGCTACACGATTACCGATTCTTCCGATTACCGCACCTTGATAGCTTTTATTTGCTTCGTAATCCGCCATATTATCAAAACCCAGAGCAACATCTCGTGTACTCTCTCCAACAGGAACATGTATGCTACGAATCGCCGCTCCATATGTTATTATTTCAACACTATATCCACCGTCATGCAACGTGTACAGTTCAACCTCTTTGCCATCTTTCGTTTGTCCGAATATTGATTTTTCAATAGTCATTTATAGTATATCCTTTCAAATTTTCAGTGTAATTTCACTGTGTTGTAATTTCTGTATTATCACTTGATACACACGTATTCCAGTATACTTTATATAGTTTTAATTTAGATGTCAAGAGTACATTGCTATACAAGCTAAATTGTCATATTTTGTAACTGTTTGCGTTAATTTTGGAATGTCGTTTTTCTGAGTAATTTCACACCATTATTCACTATCATTATTAGTGTGTAATTTATTGCTTTTTCCTCTCAATATAACACAAATTAAAGCTATGCTTATTATAAATAATACAATCGATATATACTGAGATGTGGAAAGAGCGCCATATATTCCACGCGCAATATCTCCTCTGTAAAACTCAAGAACAAAACGGAATATTGAATATATTCCACCATAAAGGCATACAATAATACCTATGTACTTTGGAGAACCATGTTTGTACAGTCTGATGTAGACCATAGAGAGAATTATCGCAAGAATGAATAGACCTGCAGCCTCGATAAGTTGTGTGGCAAGTAATGTGGCTCCCGCAGGTGCAACAAGTGAGTCATATGGGTATGTTACTGCAAATATATGAGAGCGACACACTGGAATTCCGTAACAACACCCGGCAAAAAAGCACCCAACTCTTCCGAACCCATGTGCTAATGCTAAAGCTGGTGCAAATAGATCAGCCATTGGAAGAATCGGTATTTTAAAGCCTCTGCAGAATATAATCATTGCAATTACTCCGCCGATTAACCCACCGTAGAAAACGATATCTCTGAAAATAAAGAATATCATTGCGTTAAATGGTAATTGACTATAGCTTTCCCAGTTGATAATAATCTCCGGAATTCTCGTAATTGGTCGAAACAGAAACGCACCAATAAGCCCTCCACAAATGCAGATTAGAAAAACAAGGGACACATCCTCACTCTTCTTGTTTTCCTTACTTGTTGCTTTTGTTAACAACTTAACCAAAAACCATGCTGCCGCAACACCTATAACAATGAGCAAGCCATAGGTACCAATTTGTCTTCCAAAAACATCTAATAATATTGGATGCATGCTACCAATTATTCCTTTCAGCATTCTCTATGCTACGCACAGCACCGCTGCATATCGCAACGGTGCTATCGTTATGTATTTAATACTCTACAATTGAAATTCAGCATTATTTCTTGCTAGAAATCAAGATACCAGCCCGCAGGAAGTGCTGCCATACAAGCAATACATGCTATTATAATTATAATCGCACCTGCAAGTCCAATTATTGAACATACGATACCTGCAGTTGCCATGCCTGTTGGTGCTCCAACTTCTTGTGCTCTTCTCCTACCTATTATACCAAGTACTAGACCTACAATTGCGATTATCAGTCCAACAAAATAAATTGATAAAACAAGTCCAACGATTCCACAAACCATTGCAGCTATTGACATACCCTTACCGGGATAGGAACCACCTTGATGTATCGGCATTGGTGGAGGCATCGGCGGAGACATTGGAGGTGGAGGTGGCTGTTGAAATCCTCCTTGAGGTTGAAAACCGGGCGGTGGTGGAGGTGGGTTGTTTCCTTGCTCCGGAGGTTGTGGAGTAAAGTTTTGATTATTATCCATGATAAAGTCCATTCCTTTCAAAGCTTATGCGCTTTTATATTCGTCTTAATTGTAACTCAAATACATAATTCCGTCAAGAATTTACGCACATTGATTGCTCTCTTTTTGTCAATTCTTTCTAGAGTGAAACGCAAATCCAAATACTGCGCCACAAAGACCACCGATTATGTGAGATATTCGAGAAACATTATCAATAGTAAATAACCCGAGCATTATCTCATTTCCAATATATAATATCGCTACAAGTAATACTGTTATTGGTAATCTTCCTTGCTTAATATTTGTAAATGAAGCCATTAGAATCAACATAAAAACGATTCCACTGGCACCAACTACAACTATACCGGGAAAGAATATAATATTTATTAGTCCTGTTATCAAGGTTGTTAATATTGTAATAATCAATAAGCGACTGCTGCTATATTTTTCTTCAACCATAGGACCAATTGCAAGTATCATCATGAAGTTCCCGACAAAATGAGTTGTATTTGCATGCGCAAAAATATACGTCAATAAACGTATGTACTGCATTGGATCAAGAAATGATGTCCTGCGAGCTCCAAGCAACATTGTTACATTAATGGGAGTTACAATGTCGATAATTAATACAACCAGTGCAACGACAGTTAACCACAGTATTACCGGAGAATTTAAATCAATTGCAAAGCTACGTTTTTTCGTCATCCTCGGTATTCCTTACTTGAATTCAGGTACAGGAGGCAATTTACTTAACATCTTCGTATACATCTTAATATCTTTGTTGTTGATTTTCATGACTTTCTTTGCTTGTCTTTGCCCTCTTCTGGTTGTAATTGTTGACTCAGTTATATCGTTATTGTCTTTCTCCAAACTTTCAATATACCCTTGCAGTTGTATCTGCTGTGCATACTTTTCACAGTGTTCTTTGTAGCGTTCTTCTTTCTCAAGTTTCATTTGAGCATAGTCCATAATGCGCCCTCCAGTTATGTATTTTTATCTTGTATAGATTTTAGCATTGTTTATTGCTTTTGTCTATGTTTTGGTTATCTCTCTATTTAGTATTTTCAGCTGACTTTCAGATAATGTTCACACAGACTTCAGAAAAGATATGTATTATGTAAAGCACTCGAGTAAACAAACAGGTAAACTTAATTAATATGTACAACTAAGGAGTTATTTACACAATGTCAAAATTTTTAGATTTTTTAAAAAGAAACATGAAGATGGTTATTACCATTTCTATATCTGTCTTACTAATCGCAGGATTGTCAACAGCACTCATACTTACCAATCTAGGCTCATCAGGCAGAGGTAGCAGCAGAAGTGCTCGCGTTGCAACTGCATCATATGTTCAACATGAACGAGGAGAACGCGCACAAAGAAGTGAACGTGGTGAACGTACCGAACGTGGTGAACGTACACGCGGATGGTGTGGTGATGAGGATTGCGAACGCGGGAACCGCACACGTGGCGAACGCAGTGAACGCGACGAACTCTCAGAGAGCACTCGTGATGCATCTGATGACTATGATTATGACGACAGTCATTCTGATGATGAAGAAGATGAGGACACACTTTCTTAACAATATTATGATAGAATATGCATAGTCGTTTGACATCTAATCACATTGAAAGGAAAAAGCATTAATGCCTAAAATACTTATATGTGATGATGAGGCAGGGCTTCGTGCTGTTCTCGTAAAGTATGCAGAATTCGAAGGCTATGAAGCTATAGAAGCAAGTAATGGCGTGCAGGCTGTTGATGCTTGTAAAAACCATCGTATTGATGTCGTCATAATGGATATTATGATGCCTGAAATGGATGGTTTTTCTGCCATACAGGAAATCCGCAAGTTTTCTGATGTCCCTGTTATAATGCTCTCTGCTAAAGGTGAGGAGTATGATAAGGTGCTGGCTTTTGAACTTGGTGTTGACGATTATGTTGTTAAGCCTTTTTCATCAAAGGAAATGATGATGCGAGTAGCTGCGATTCTAAGACGATCCGGAAAATCATTTAAAGCTGTCGCTCATGTTGTTTTTCAAAAAGATGGTTTTGTCGCAGATATAACAGCACATAAGGTTTCTATCAGTGGTGAAGATGTTGACTTATCACCGAAGTTATATGACATTTTGTTCTTCTTAATCCGTAATAAAAATATCGCTCTATCAAGAGAGCAAATTCTTACAGAAGTTTGGGGATTTGATTATTATGGTGATGACAGAACTTTAGACACTCATATTAAACTCTTGCGTAAAGCACTTGGTCAATATGGTAGCTTAATTAAAACTGTTCGTGGCTTGGGATATCGGCTGGAAGGCTAATTTTAGCGTTGGAATATGTTGATGAAGTTGTTGAAAGGAATTACGCCATGTTTAGGAAGATCAAGCTAAAGTGGAAAATATTTGGCTTTATGTTAGGCTTTTGCATACTGCTCCTAATATTCCTGTGGCTATCGCAGATTGTCTTTCTCAATGATTTTTATAGATATTTCCGCATTTCTGAAGTTAGAAATGATGTTGCAATAATCGTTTACCATATTAATGATGACGACATAGACGAAATCGTATCAGAACTGTCCGCAGATGGCGACTTTGTTGCTGATATCGTTGACATGGAAGGCACCAGTTTAATTAACGGTACTCTTCAAAGCACACAAGCACCTGCAAGTAATATGCGGTTAATCACGTCTGCCACAAGAAATGGTGGCGAATATTATAGATTTACCACTACACAACCTCAATATAGAGAGCGCAGAGGCGATTCTAATCGCCACTCAGGTGGCAGAGATTCACGAAGTCGTCACCAACATAACCAACCACAAACAGAATCATTATTATATGTCCGCATTGTTGATGAAAGAGCAATAATTATCAATGCTATCATCTCTCCCGTTCATGCAACAACTGTTGCCTTACGATATCAGTTATTCGTAATAACTGGCGTAATGCTTATTTTGTCTGCAGTTCTTGCCATTATCATTGCTCGACGGGTTTCAAAACCAATCGAAGAAATTAATCATTCAGCAATGAATTTGGCAAAGGGTAAGTATGATACTCGATTCGACTGTAAGGGATTCAATGAAATTGCTGAATTGTCTGAAACGTTAAATTCTACTGCCATTGAGCTAGGGCGTGCTGAAGCATTACGCAGAGAACTTCTTGCTAATGTGTCACACGACTTGCGCACTCCCCTTTCCCTCATATATTCGTATGCAGAAATGATGCGTGATTTCCCTGATGATATCACGCAGGAACAAACTGAAGTAATAATGAATGAAGCAAAGCGTCTTTCTGGTTTAGTTAATGATATTTTAGAAATCTCAAAGTTTGAAGCAGACATGGAAACACTGAATATAACACGTTTTAATATAACAAAAAGCATCAGAGATACTGTCGATCTTATGCGTGAACTACTGTCAAATCAAGGCTATATAATTGAATTTTCACGTGATGACGATATATTCGTTGAAGCTGATGAAGCTAAGATAAACAGCGCATTTTACAACTTGCTTGTAAACGCTGTTAATCATGCGGGAGATGACAAAAGAGTAATCGTGGAACTCTCCTTAATTGATTCCACTGCAAGAATTGCTGTTGCAGATCATGGCGACGGCATTTACAAGGATGATTTGCCACTTATCTGGGATAGATATTACAAAAGCAGTAGAGCTCACAAGAGAGCTGTTACAGGTACGGGACTAGGACTTTCAATTGTAAAGAAAATAATGGAAATGCACGGTGGCTCATATGGTGTCACATCGGAGGTTGGTAAAGGTAGCATATTTTGGATTGAGCTATCTGCAAAATGATGTCTTGATACTGATTTTTGATGATAGCTTTTGCGTACAATTTTTCTTGCATTTTTTAATGTTGTATGTTAGCATACGGGGTGCATGTGGCCCAGTAGTTCAGTTGGTTAGAACGCCAGCCTGTCACGCTGGAGGCCGACGGTTCGAGTCCGTTCTGGGTCGCCAATATGCTGCTGTAGCTCAGTTGGTAGAGCACCTCATTGGTAATGAGGAGGCTCACGGGTTCAATTCCCGTCAGCAGCTCCAATATGAAAGCTCGCAACTGTAACGGTTTGCGAGCTTTTTTGTTAAATACTAAATTAACCCAAAATTGTTGACATGAATTTAGACTTAATGTATACTTGAAATGAGCATACTTGCATGCATGGATTCAAGTACTCAAAGATGAAAGTGAGCTATAATTTGTGAACAACTATTCCAATCACATTAATGGCGAAGACCTATACAATAAATTAAAGACAGATATCCTCACACTAAAAATAAAGCCCGGTCAAATGATAAGTGAGAATGAAATTGCCAGTGAATACAATGTTTCGCGTACTCCCGTTAAAACTGCGTTTTTGAGGTTGAAAGGCGAAAAGTACATCGAAATAGTGCCTCAGATAGGGAGTTTCGTCACTCTTTTGGATATGAAATACATAAAAGACGTGATTTATATGCGCGCAATACTGGAAATGGAAATGTTGAACAACATCATAGACAGTGGACAAACTCAAACAGTAGTAAAGTCGCTTGAGGAAAATATGAGTAAGCAATGTGAATTGATTAACTCTGACAATGTTAACCCGTCTGCATTTTACGAAATTGACAGCGCTTTTCACTACACCTTGTTTGAAGCAAATAAGCGTGAGAAGATGATGGATATTATTCAAGATTGTCAGGTTTACTATACGCGTTTTAGAATACTTGATACTGCAACCACCGAGCGTTATTCTGAGCTTTACAACGAACATGAATTAATTTTGTCGGCTCTTAAGCAAGAGAATAGAACATTACTGCGAGAGGCGGTTTTTGATCATCTGCATGGAAATCTACAAAGACTGGCTTCAGAGATTGAGGGTAAATATAAGGATTACTTTGTTTAGTATTTTATTTTCTGAGTACTTTATAATACTGAAAAGTAATTAAACAGGCAACTATGGGTTGAATAGCAAAGTTATGAAGCTATAGCGTAGAAGTTGTCACAGGTAAGGTGAAAGGAGGCGATCGAGACAAAGGACAGCCACAAGCTTGCATGCTAGAACACAAACTAATCAAATTATTAATCTTATAAGGAGAAATTTCGAATGAAAAAAATATTATTAGTCGTACTGTCAATTTTTCTGCTTGGCTTTATGTTAGTGGCCTGTGACTCTGAACCCGAAGCTGTCGAACCAGCCCCGGAACCAACTGAGGAAACACCTGCGGATCCAACTCCTGAGCCAGAGCCTGAAACAGAGCCAGAACCTGAGCCGGAGCAAGAAAACGAATTAGGACCTGCTGATCTTGTATTTGGCTGGTGGGGTAACCCGACAAGAAACGAACAAACAACTGAAGTACTAGAACTATTCATGGCTGAATATCCGCAAATTCATGTAGAAGAGCTTCAAGCAGGTTGGGGCGATTATTGGCCATTGCTTCTCACACTTGCTCCTGCAGGCAACCTTCCTGACGTTATGCAAAACGACTGGAGCCGTTTACTTGAGTTCACAGAAAATAATCTACTTGTAGACCTAACACCGTTCTTTGCTGACGGTACGATTGATACTACAAACATTCCTGACGGCGTAATTGAAGCCGGTCGTGTTGGTGATGGAATCTTTGCTATTCCGATTGGAATGAATGTAACAGCTATGGTTTATAACCAAACATTGCTAAATGAGCTTGGTCTTGAAGCTCCAAGAAACATGACTCTTGACCAATTCATCGACTTGAGTCGCGAAATATATGCAGAAAGTGGCGTACGTACAAACTGGGCGTTTAACGATCCTGCAAACCAAATGGAAATTCACCTCAGAGCACAAGGCGTTGTAATGCTCACACCTGACGGTATGGGTGGCGCTCCTGAGAACTATGTAGAGTTCTTTGAAGTAATCCGCTTAGGCATCGAAGAAGGCTGGCATATCCGTGCAGAAGACATGGCAGGACGTGACGGAATGGATGAAGATCCAATGGTATATCCTCCAGATAATCCAAACCTACGTACATGGAACTCACCTGTTTGGTCAAACATGATTGTTGGTCTTCAAGGTGCAGCTCCTGAAGGAACAGTACTTGCAATGACAACATATCCATCAACAAATCCCACGACATCTAACTTTGGTCGTGCATCTATGTTCCTTTCAATCACTACTCATAGTGATAACATTGAGCAAGCAGCAGCATTTGTTAACTTCTGGATGAACTCACAACCTGCGCACGAAATCATGCTTGCAGAGCGTGGCGTTATCCCGAACACAGCAATTGCAACAGCAGTATATTCTCAACTTTCAGAAATGGCACAACTCCAATCAGAATTTGTAGGTTGGATGCAACAACCCGGTAACTCCCAGCCTGTTAACCCGCCAAGACCTGAAGGCTCTGCAGAAGTCATTGAAGAACTTGTCAGACTCACTGAGCTTGTAGCTATGGGTCAAATGTCTCCTGAAGATGCAGCGGAAAGCTTCTTCAGCTTCGGCAACAACATCATCAGATAAAAAAGCCTGAGAGGCTAAAACTAATTATGAGCGGCTGTATCAAAGCACTTTGAAAACGATATTTTGATACAGCCGCACCGTATACCACCTGATATCATCAATAGTTTTTGTTATGATAAGTGTAGTCATAACACGTATATATGTTGGGATGTGATTCTTTGAAACCGAGACGACTTAATCAAAGTGATAATTTTGTCGCTATAACTTTTGCGCTACCATTCATCATTGGATTTCTAGCTTTTTTAGTTGTGCCAATGATTATTTCTTTTTATTATTCATTGACAGATTTTAACTTATTGAGAGATCCGAGATTTGTAGGACTTGACAACTTTAGGCGCATGTTAACCGATGAAAGGTTAATGCGCTCTCTCAGAGCAACCTTCTATTTCGCATTTACATCTGTGCCACTCAGATTGATTTTTGCACTGGCAGTTGCAATGCTTTTGTTGAAATCTACGAAAATGATGGGTATTTACAGGGCTCTGTACTACTTGCCTTCAATACTCGGAAGTTCAGTTGCTGTAGCAATATTATGGAGACGAATGTTCTTTGTAACCGGCACAGCAAACAGTTTACTTGAAGTTGTAGGGCTTAATACAGATTTTCCATGGCTTGGTGACCCTCGAACAGCGATTTGGACTCTAATCTTACTTGCGGTTTGGCAATTTGGGTCTTCCATGCTAATATTTCTTGCTTCATTGAAGCAAATACCTGAAACATATTATGAAGCGGCACGAATTGAAGGCGCAGGTAAAATAAGAATATTTATCTCAATTACATTACCACTGCTAACCCCTACCATTTTCTTTAATCTTGTAATGCAGATGATAAATGGATTTCTTGCGTTTACTCAAGCATTTCTTGTAACCCAGGGCGGTCCTCTCGATACAACAAACTTTATTGCACTTTACATGTTCGACCAGACATTCAGATTCGGAAACGCAGGTTATTCTGCAGCAATTGCCTGGCTCATGGTTGTTATCCTTGCTGTATTTACAAGCATTTTGTTCCTCACCAAGCGTTTTTGGGTTTATGAAGGGGGGCTGGCATAATGACGACTACTGCAAAAGGGAAAACTATTCGGAAAGTATTCAGTCATATACTCGTCATTGCTATAGGTCTTGTCATGATTTACCCCTTGATATGGATGGTTATGAGTTCTTTTAAGGACAGCGGACTTATATTTGAAACAGCCGGAAGTCTTTGGCCCAACCCATGGGATTTCACCAATTACCGGACAGGCTGGCAAGGTATCGGTGGCAGGTATACATTCACCACATTTTTTCTAAACTCAGCATTTTATGCAGGTCTGGCAACTCTCGGTGTTGTGGCCTCCTCATCCCTTATTGCCTATAGTTTCTCAAGAGGGAAATATAAAGGAAAAAGACTCTTGTTTGCCATTATGATAGGCACTCTTCTTATACCGGCTCAAGTCCTCATGATTCCACAATACCTTTGGTTTCACTGGCTTGGTTGGGTAGGTTCTTATCTCCCCCTCATTGTCCCCGCATTTTTCGGAGGTGGTTTCTTCATCTTCTTGCTTACAAACTTTATGAATGGGATTCCCCATGAGCTGGACGAAGCTGCCAGGATAGATGGCTGTTCGTTTGCAAAAATATATCTTAAGATAATGCTACCTCTCTCGGTTCCGGCCCTCATTACAGCGGCATTGTTCTCATTCATATGGAGGTGGGACGACTTCCTGGGTCCATTACTGTACGTACAGGGAAGACAGTCGTATTTTCCGGTCACACTGGCACTTAGATTTTTCGCCGACCCCGCTGCTGACACTGACTGGGGCGCAATGTTTGCCATGAGCGGATTATCTCTCTTGCCGTCAGTATTGATATTCATTTTCTTCCAAAAATACCTGGTCGAAGGTATTTCTACATCCGGGCTGAAAGCCTAGACTGCTCGAGATTTGCGAAAGGAATGGACTTTTTTAATGCAACTAAATTTTGACAAAAATATCGTACTTAGTAAGATAGATAAAGTGGTCAATAAAACCTTATCCATGGATTTGACATGGGATTGGCCCTGTGGTGTAGCCTTTTACGGCATATCCCGTGCGTATGAAGCTACAAAAAACGAAGAATATATTCAGGGATTAAAAGATGCAGTTGATCTGCGAATTGATGTTGGTTTGCCATCTTTTTGGACCGTAAACACCTGCTCCATGGGACATTGCCTGATGACACTTTACAAAAATACAGGCGATGAAAAATACCTAGACCTCATTAAGAGCAAGCTGGACTATTTGCAGAACAAAGCCGAACGATTCGGAGATAATGTTCTGCAGCATACTGTTTCTTCATCAAATGATTTTCCGGAACAGGCCTGGGCGGACACCCTGTTTATGGCGGCTTACTTTATGCTTAGACTTGGTGTTTTTCTGGACGATAGAAAGCTCATTGATGATGCTCTCAATCAGTACTACTACCACGTGGAGTTCTTGCAATGTAAATCTACGGGTCTTTGGTATCATGCTTATAATAACATTGAAAAGGGACATATGTCCGGATTTCGTTGGGGACGAGCCAATGCCTGGGCTGCTTACACTATGAGTCGTGTGCGAATGGTGCTGCCTGAGCCATATCTTTATCCGCCATATATGCATATAGACTGTTCACTACGTGATCAGCTTTCTGCTTTAAAAACGCTTCAGCGTGTTTCAGGACTATGGGGAACTCTCTTGGACGATGATGAGAGCTATGAAGAAGTTTCTGCTTCAGCAGGAATAGGTGCAGCAATGATACTTAATAATAATCCATTGCACACATCTCATGCTATGTCTGCGTTAAATGGCGTTTTGGAGAATATTTCCGAAGATGGCAGTGTAATGAATGTATCCGGAGGAACAGCAGTCATGCGCGATAGAGCCGGTTATATGAGTGTGCCAAAAGTTTGGACTCAAGGATGGGGGCAAGGACTTGCTCTTGCTCAGCTTGCTGCAGTGCTTGAAAGTGACTCTAACGAGTTGAAAAAAGCACGCTGAAGAACACACGTTGAAGAATTTGACACAAATTACTGAAAGGCATGGTCATTTTTATGAAAGAATTTCAGAAAAGTAAAGTCGGAATAAGAGCTCATGATTTTGGATGTATGGAACCTGTTGAGCTTGCAACGGTATTAGCTAATGCAGGAGTTGAGACGGTTCAGCTGGCCTTGCACAAAGCAATCTCAGGGGTAGAGTCTGTATATGATGTAAATGACACAATCTTGGCTCAAGTTAAAAGCGCGTTTGAGGAAAAGAATGTGGAAATAGGCGTATTGGGCTGCTATATGGAAATCGGGTTATCCGATAAACAAGCTCGCTTAGAGGAAGTTGAAAAGTTCAAAGTGGGAATCTCCCATGCCGCCGAGTTAAGCGCCGGCGTTATCGGAACGGAAACATCCGGTTTTCCTGTTGATGGTGAAGACAGAGAACCGGCATATCAAAATCTGAAAGACAGCGTTCTTAGGATGGTTGAACATGCAGAGAAGCATGGTGTTATAATCGCTATTGAGCCTGTTGCTTTTCATGTGCTCAACTCAGCAAAGCTTGCAAGAAGGTTGCTCGATGAAGTTGCGTCAAAAAGGCTAAAAATCATTTTTGACCCTGTAAATTTGATTCTAACGCAGGAAGATATCGAGATTCAGGAATCAATTTATAACGAACTTTTTGAGCTCATTGGTAATGATATTGCCGCACTGCATGTGAAAGATGTTGTGCTCAGTGGCGGAGAGAAAGTTTGGCAAAATATAGGCAAGGGTGATGTTAATCTCAGTAGCGTTTTTAGCTTGTTACGGAAAAACGATGTTGCGATTCCCCTATTGCGTGAAGAAATAAATCCAAGCAGTGCTCAAAGCGATATTAGTGAGATAAGGCGATTAAGGAAAGGATGATTTTTATGGACATTCGCTATTCAACAGGAAGAAAAGATTTCCAACGATATACAACTGAGGAAACGCGGAAAGAATTTTTAATTACTGAGCTATACAAGCCGGACGAAGTTGTTGCTGTTTACAGTCATGTTGACCGTATGGTTACACTCGGCTGTATGCCGGTGAACGAAGAAGTCCCCATAGAAAAAGGCATGGATATTTGGAGTAGTTTCGGCACGAACTTCTTGTTAGAACGCAGGGAGCTTGGTGTATTTAACATCGGAGGAGCAGGTAAAATAGTTGCCGATGGAAAAACCTATGAGCTTGGATATAAAGACTGTATTTATATTACCTGTGGAACAAAAGAGATACTACTGTCGAGTTCGGATAAGAATAATCCTTCCAAATTTTACATGGTCAGCGCACCAGCTCATACAACATATGAAACGAAATTTATCAGCATAAATGATGCAGCCAAAAATCCTGTAGGTGCAACTGAAACGGCAAATAAGCGTGTTATATATCAATTCATTCACCCTGATGTGGTTAAAACATGTCAACTCATGATGGGATTAACCTGCTTGGAGTCCGGCAGCGTTTGGAACACAATGCCGGCACACACTCATGAACGCCGCATGGAAGTATATACGTATTTTGAAATCCCCGAAAACGACGTGCTCTTTCATATGATGGGAGAACCGACACAAACCCGTCATATAGTTGTACAAAACGAAGAGGCTGTTATCAGTCCCAGCTGGAGCATACACAGCGGATGCGGAACATCAAATTACAGTTTTATCTGGGCTATGGGTGGTGAAAATCAAGAATTTACTGATATGGATGTAATAAATACAACTGATTTAAGATAACCTTTTAATATAGGGATGGCAACCTGCCGCCCCTGCGAACAAAAATTTTAAAGGAGAACTATGATGGATTACTTTTCATTAAAAGATAAAATAGCACTTGTAACCGGTGCAACGCATGGTATTGGCTTTGAAATGGCATCAGCTCTTTCAAAGGCAGGTGCCACAATCGTATTTAACGATAGAGATACAGAGGCTTTAGACAGAGGTTTGAAAGCATACGAAAGTGCAGGCATAAAGGCCCATGGTTATTTGTGCGATGTGACCGACGAAGCCGCTGTTGCTGAGTTAATAAAAAAGGTCGAGGCTGAAGTCGGTGTGGTTGATATACTTGTGAACAATGCCGGAATCATAAAGCGCATACCAATGACAGAAATGAGTGCCGAAGATTTTCGCCAAGTTGTCGACATTAATTTGACAGGAGCATTCATAATGGCAAAAGCAGTGTTACCTTCAATGTTAAAAAAAGGCGGGGGCAAAATTATTAATATTTGCTCTATGATGAGTGAACTGGGACGTGAAACAGTGTCAGGGTATGCAGCGTCTAAAGGTGGTCTTAAGATGCTCACAAAAAACATTGCATCTGAATACGGCGGAGCTAACATCCAATGTAACGGTATAGGTCCAGGGTATATCGCAACCGCACAAACAGCTCCCCTCAGAGAAAAGCAACCTGACGGCAAGCCTCATCCATTTGACAGCTTTATAATCGCAAAGACTCCTGCCGGAAGATGGGGAGAGCCGGGAGATTTGTCAGGTCCTGTCGTTTTCCTCGCATCAGAGGCATCAGACTTTGTAAATGGTCATATTCTCTACGTTGACGGAGGAATCCTGGCATACATAGGAAAGCAACCGTAGGTTTCAGAACGTATATTTAACACTTTATAAACACTGCAGGGGACGATGCAAATATCGTCCCCTGTTGGTATTTGGATTATCTTTCACTCAGCCTATATTCTAATCAGAGCGCCGGTGGGACAGACATCTGCACACTTTCCACATTCTTCACAAACAGTAAGATTACCTGCGGGTTGTACAGTCGTATCAAAACCACGATTTACAAATCCTAACACTTCTGCTCCAACAGACTCTTCGCAGAGACGGACACAAAGACCACATAGAATACACTTATCAGGTGTTTTAAGTATGTTGGGAATATCATAAGACTCAGGGCGACAATGCATCTTCCCTGCATATTTATCTGGCTCCACATCGTATGAGTTAGCATATTTGATCAGCTTGCAATCGTGATAATCTAAGCAGCCACATTCTAAGCAACGTGAAGCTTCTCGCTTAGCTTCCTCTGCGGTAAAACCAAAATCATATACAAGGAAGTCATTACGCCGCTCAGTTGCTGAGCGATGTTGTGTTGTTGCGCGCAGAATATGCTCCCTACCTGCAAAATCTTCTGCTGTTTTCTCGTCTTTCACCAGATATAGTTCTTTTTGTTCCAGGATCTCACCACGAACAAACTTATCAATCATGTCAGCTGCTTTACTCGCTTCGGCGATTGCTGTAATGGCTATATCTGCACCATCATTTGTGGCATCACCAATTGCAAATACCTTATCAACATTTGTAAGGAATGTGTGTTCATCTGCTTTGATAGTTTTCCAGCTTGTATGCTCAAGAGCTTCCAGTCCGAGAGAGTCGGTTTTTTGACCAATTGCCGCAATGATTGAATCAATCTCTATAACTTCTTCCTTACCTTCAACTGAAACAGGAGAGCGACGTCCTGAAGCGTCAGGCTCACCAAGTTCCATTACCTGCAGTCGAACAGCCTTTACCTTTCCATTATCTCCAACAACCTCTATAGGATTGGTAAGATTTTTGAATATGACTCCTTCTTCTTCAGCTTCGATTATTTCAATTTGCTCAGCAGGCATTTCGTTTTTAGTGCGACGGTATATATTATATACCTTTGATGCTCCCAGCCTCACTGCAACTCGGCAAGCGTCCATTGCGGTATTTCCTCCGCCGACTATGGCGACTTTATCACCAATATTAACTTCATTACCAAGTGCAACATCTTTTAAGAAGTCTATACCACCGAACACGCCATCCAGCTCTTCACCCGGGCAGCGTAAGCCCACACTGATCCATGCGCCAACAGCAACAAGAACTGCATCATGCTTCTCTCTCAGTTCATCTAGTGTCAAGTCTCGTCCAATTTTGACATTGTTTTGGAGCTTAACTCCAAGTTTTTCAATTGCATCAATCTCTGTTTGAAGAACATCTTTAGGTAAGCGATATTCGGGAATTCCATACCTGAGCATTCCGCCCATATGAGGCATTGCATCGTACACAATGACGTAATGTCCAAACAAGCGCAAGAAGTATGCTGCAGAAAGACCACCAGGTCCGCCACCTATAATTGCAACTGTCTTCCCTGTTGACTTTTCTGGCGCATTTACATATGTTGCCCCAAGATTTTGGTCTGCAGCAAAACGCTTAAGTGTTGCTATAGCGATTGGTTCTTCCACCAGTTCTCTTCGACATGCGTCTTCACATGGGTGTGGACACACGCGCCCTATTGATGAGGGAAGTGGTATTTTCTCCATAATGAGTTTGTGTGCAGCCTCGTAGTCGCCATCTGCTATGAGATTGACATATCCTTGGCAGTCAGTGTTTGCAGGACATGCAAGTGTACACGGTGCAACACAATCGCCTGTGTGATCGCTCAATAATAAGTCTAGTCCTGATTGACGGCACTTAAGCACTCTTGGAGTATCTGTATGCACAACCATGCCATCTAATGCTACAGTTGAACATGCTCTAAATAACTTGTTAGCGCCTTCTATCTCAACTACACATATCCCACATGCGCCATATATTTCAATACGTTCATCATGACATAAGGTAGGAATATCGACACCCACTGAGTGTGCAACTTCAAGTATTGTTTGCCCTGATTGTCCGATGGCTTCACGGCCATTAATATATAACTTTATCCGACTCATATCGCCACCTCCTTAGTCCACAACAACTGCGTTGAACTTGCAAACTTCAACACATTTATTGCATTTTATGCACTTACTCATATCAATCGTATGTGGTTTTTTCACTTCACCGGTTATCGCATCATTTGGACATGCTCTTTTACAGATTGTACAACCAATACATTTTTCTTCATTTATACTATATGTCAATAATGCCTTACACTGTCGGGCAGTACATTTTTTGTTGTATATATGATCTTCATACTCATGACGAAAATATCTGATTGTTGTTTGCACAGGATTGGGCGCAGTTTGTCCAAGCTGGCAGAGAGATCCTTCTTTTATCTGCTCAGCAAGTTCACTTAACAGCTCAATATCACCATCACGCCCTTCGCCATCACAAATGCGTTCTAGAATTTCTAACAAGCGCAAATTACCAACTCTGCAATGAGTGCATTTTCCACAACTTTCCTTACATGTGAAGTCGAGGAAAAATCTTGCAATATCCACCATGCAGGTAGTTTCGTCCATAACGACCATCCCGCCGGAACCCATAATCGCACCTGTTTCGGCAAGGGTTTTGTAATCTATCATTGTGTCTGCAAGCTCTGCAGGAATGCAGCCTCCTGATGGACCACCCATTTGAACTGCTTTGAATGGCACATTGTCCTTGATTCCACCGCCAACTCCGAAAACTACATTGCGGATAGACTCTCCCATTGGTATTTCTACAAGACCACCTTTATTGATTTTGCCGGTTAACGCAAATACCTTAGTGCCTTTTGAGTTTTCTGTTCCTATTTCATTGAAAGCCTTGCCGCCGTTTCGGATGATCCATTGAACATTAGCAAAAGTTTCAACATTGTTTATATTGCTTGGCTCTTGCCAAAAACCCTTTTGAGCAGGAAATGGAGGCTTAATTCTAGGCATGCCACGTTCACCCTCAAGTGATGCAATGAGAGCAGTTTCTTCACCACAGACAAATGCGCCTGCACCTGCCTTTATGCGTATGTCAAAACTATAGTTGCTTCCAAAAATATTATTACCAAGCATACCGTATTCTCGAGCTTGCTCAATGGCCTTTTCCAAGCGAATTATCGCCAGTGGGTATTCTGCGCGAACATAAACAATCCCTTCATCTGAGCCAATGGCATATGCGCCGATAAGCATACCCTCGATTACAGCATGGGGATCACCTTCAATTATGGCACGGTCCATAAATGCACCGGGATCACCCTCGTCTGCGTTGCAAATCATGTACTTTTTATCACTTACAGATGTGCGAGCTGCGTTCCATTTAAACCATGTAGGAAATCCTGCACCGCCACGTCCGCCGATTCCGGCGATTTTCATTTCTTCGATGACTTCTTCCGGCGTGAGTGATTTGATGCACTTCTCAGCCGCTTTATATCCGTCATGAGCAATATATTCTTCTATATGCTCCGGGTTGATTACTCCGCAGTTAGCAAGTGCTATTCTCGGCTGAGCAGCCAGTACGTCTAAATCATCTTGCTGTATTTCGTATTTATCAGCTTGATTATCAAACCCTTGAATCGATTTTGTTATTTCGTTAACAGCATCTGAATCAACATTAACATATGTGGTACACGTTCCACTTTCATCTATAACATTTACGATTGGTTCCACATAACACATGCCTATACAACCTGTTGTAGCAACATCACAGTTAATGTTAGATGTCTTAATGTTTTCTTCAAATTGCGCAAACACATCTGATGCACCTGCCGCTATACCGCAACTGCCTTTACCTACTGTAATCTTGGTTCGTATGAGCTTATTCATACGACACCTCCTTAATTTGCTTGAGAATCTCAACGGTTTTATCTTTTGTTAAATGGCCATATGTCGTACTGCCAATCATCATTGCCGGAGCTAGGCTACAGCAACCGATACATGCAACATTGTTGTATGTAAAAAGTCCGTCAGATGTAATTTCGCCCTCTTCAACTTCAAGATGATTACGAATTACTTGTTCTATGTCGGAAGAGCCATTGACATGGCAAGCTGTACCTTGACAAAGCAAAATGAGATTTTTGCCCACAGGGTTCATTCTAAACTGTGTGTAAAAAGTTACGACCCCGAGTACTTTTGCCAGTTCCACTCCTGTTCTTGTAGAGATGTATTCTATTAAGTCAATCGGTAAGTAACCGTACAAGTCTTGTGCTTTTTGAAGAATCGGAATGAGGGTACCTTTTTCGCCTGCATATTCTTCAAGAAACGGCTCAAATAACGTAATGTCAATCGACGGGTCTGCAAATGTCTGCGTTTTGCACGATAATTCCGATTTACATTGACAACTCATGGTAAATTTCTCCTTTCATCTTGTCACTGGTGTTATTTTGAATATGTGCGAACAGTATATCAAATAAGGTGTATGCATATCAAGGCAGATATGGATTTATTTGCATTGACAAGGAGTAATGATTTTGTTAGAATTATCGAGTCAAAAAGAATTGCCAATGCCATCATGGGGGTATAGCTCAGCTGGGAGAGCGCTTGACTGGCAGTCAAGAGGTCAGCGGTTCGATCCCGCTTATCTCCACCAAAATGAAAAGTACTGTATATTGCTGTAAAAGCTGATTATACGGTGCTTTTTTGTGTGTTAGCTTGTTGTTTCTCAACACCACAGAAAACCGTCTGTGACCGCCTAAAACCCGCAAAAACCGCCTAATAGGCAAACTACAGGCAAACCACAAGCACGACAAACCCATTGCAATTACTAAAATATACACGTCCCTAACATAATTATTGGCAACCTACAATGGGAAATAGTGCAAACCACAAAAAAAGCGATAGAGTGCATTAAGGATGCAAGGGTTTTTGTAGTTGGTACTACTTGACTTTAATCGCTGAACTGGCTAAAATGATTGTAGAGTACGATGGATTTTTAGCAAGCCGACAAAAGGTGAGGTTAGGAATGGAAAATAATAGTGAACATTTGCTTTTTCATGGAGGTGCAGAGCCTGTACTTAGTCTGGAAATCCGAATAACTAGATATACAAAGGATTTTGGGTATGGCTTTTACTGTACAAGACTTGAAGAACAAGCGGAAAAATGGTGTTACCGAAAGAGCGTGATTGGGTTTGTTACTTCCTATAGGTATACCGCAAATATTGAGTTAAATATTAAGAAGTTCACAGAAAACGATGAATGGTTAGATTTTGTGGCAGATTGCAGAAAAGGCAAGTCGCATGAATATGATATTGTCGAAGGTCCGATGGCAGATGACCAGATATGGGATTTTGTTGACGATTATCTTGACGGAAATATCTCACGCGAAGAATTCTGGAGCATTGCCAAGTTTCGTCATCCGACACACCAAATAAGTTTTCATAGCGAACTAGCTTTGCAATCATTGGAGTATGTATCGCATTTGGAGGTGAGACGTGATGGTTAAGTATAATGATTTATATTACGTCTGTTGGCTAATTGAGCGATTGCACCGTGTAACCGAAAAACCTCATAAAGATGTAGTTGAGCTTATGGGTGAAGCTCGTATAAGGCATTACATGGAGTTGGCTGATGTTTTTCATTGTGAAAACCCTGATAAAATTGTCGGTGAGCTTGCAGAGGAATTAGGCTTGCCCGAACCACAGCTTTATGGCGACTTGCCAACAGAAATGAAAAAACCTGCGTTAAGGTCAATTGCAGGAGTTTATGCAAGAATAATTAAAGCGACGCATCCGGATAACTATGTGTCCGGAGTTATCAATGTGCTGTCATCCTTCTTGCCGCCGCTTGTTTCTGATTATGGGAACAATCTGTATTGGGCAAACAAAGAATACTTAACGGAATGTTATAAAGAGGGCGTTCTCTTGTAAGGAAACACACTCTAGCAGAGTTGCAAATATCATACACATGTTGGTCATATATATGGATTATTTTGGAATTATAATAAGTTTTGTTGCTGCACTTGGTTTGTTCTTGTTTGGCCTTAAGGTTTTATCATCGTCACTAGAAGAGGCTGCAGGTCCTTCGATAAAACGTTTACTTGTTAAGTTCACTAAAACAAGATTTCGTGGGGTTTTATTTGGAGCAGGTGCAACTGCACTAATTCAATCATCTACCGCGGTAACCGTTATGTCTGTAGGTTTTGTAAACGCAGGACTAATAACTCTTACCGGGGTTGTTGGCATTATTATGGGTGCAAACATAGGAACCACAATTGTTTCTTGGTTTATGGCATCAGCCGAATGGAATCTTAACTTCTTCAGACCTGATGTTTTAGGAGCCGCTGCAGTACTAATAGGTGCCAGTTTCCTGCTATTTGCAAAAAAAGAAAAAACAAAATCAATCGCAAAAGTGGTTGCAGGATTTGGTATTTTGTTCGTAGGTTTATCCAGCATGCCCGCTGCTGTAAGACCTCTGGCAGAACTAGATGTCATAAGAGAATTATTCATTATGCTATCTCATAATCCTCTACTATCTCTATTGATTGGAATTTTGGTGACCGCACTCATACAAAGCTCTAATGCATCCATTGGTATACTTCAATCTATGGCAATGGCAGGTGTTATTCCATGGTCAGCAGCAGTATTTATTGTTCTTGGGCAAAATGTTGGTACTTGTTTTACAACAATGTTAACAAGTATTGGAGCGAACAAGAATACAAAAGCAGCGTCATTTGTACATTTTATTTATAATATGATGGGTGCAGCTATATTTGGTGTAGGTGCATTTGTGTATTTCCAATTCATAAATACAACTCTAGGCAATGAGCTAATCGCAGCGACGAACATAAGTATGCTCCATACGGGATATAATGTTTTGCTTCTGTTAGTTTTATTCCCACTTGGTAATATTATTCTTAATCTTGCAATCAAGATGGCCGGTAAAGAGAAACCAGTCAATATAAATGAGTTTGAGATTATCGGATTAGACGAAAGCATACTTGAAACACCTGAGTTTGCGCTGGATAACGCAAATGAATCTGTTGTTATGTTGACAGATAAACTCAGGCAAAATATGCTAGCCGGAGTTAGTATATTTATGGATCATAATTTTGATGAAAAGTCTGACAACTTCAATGGCACTGCAAATGAAATTGATGCCATCAATAAAACTATACGGAACTTCTTAACAAAACTCTATGACGAAAAATTGAATGAAGAGCAAAACATTACAGTTGCGACCTTAGTTCAAGGTTTAACAAGCCTGAAAAGAATAAGCCAACATTCACGGGGAGTTGTAAAGCAAGCAAAATATTCTGACGAAGAGAATTACCACTATTCTGATGAAGATCGGAAAAAGATACAAGATATTTTAGATAGGACCGTTTCCTGTTATAATGAATCAGTTAATGCTCTTACTTACGGCACAATAAAGAATGCAAAAAACGTCCTAATAAATGCTGATGAAATTATTGCCATGAGAAATGAGTACAAGTTAAAGCAAAGAGAACGAGTTTTACAAGATAAGTATAACTTTGAAGCTGATGTAGTCTTTATGGAAGTTCTTAGACATTTTGCAGAAATAGCAAAGCAAACAAAGAGTATTGCAGAAGTCATTTTGAATAACGAAAATGAGGCTGAATTATTACTGTAATCATTCTGTATTGACTTGAGTAGTTAACTGAGTAACAATTTGAAAAGCGACTGTACTTTCTCGGTGTAGTCGCTTTTGTCAATTAATACAATTCAAAGGCTTTTAGGAAAACATCCATTCTGCACGAGTCAATTCGCAATTTCCATTTATCTGCTACGATACTATCCGGAATCTTACAAATCCGCTTATGTCCCACTACTGTTCCCTTTGCCGCTTCACTCCATTTTCCGTTTTGCTGATATAGCAATGTAAACTCTTCAATTCGTTGCCCTCGTGTAATGTCCTCTTTGAGTACTAAATATTTTGGTGATATGGGTGATGTTGTTGTCACACTGTAGCATGGTGCACTGTTGCTTCCATCTTTGTTTTCCAGTTTATCTTCAAGTCGGACAATTTCCAAATCATTCAGGAGATTCCTTGCAAAGCTGGATTTAATCCACTCCCCTATTTCTCGCAACCTTTTCACATCATTTTCATGAATATACCCGTCATAGTGAGGAGGAATATTCATCAAAAATGTTGCATTGCCCCCGACAGATTGTAGGTATATTTCAAGAAGATTATTTAAACTCCTTACTTTATCATCCTCAGCAGGATGATAAAACCAACCCGGACGAGTTGATACATTTACTTCTGCAGGATACCAGACGAAATCAGTGTGTCCTGCCAATGCTTCTCTACTGCCAATGTCATCTGAATCCTCTGGAACATGCTCACGAAAGCTTGCATCATCTGCTTGTTGGGATGCTGCTGCAATGGACGAGCGATCTGTCATCGCGGCAGGTACTACACTCCACTCACTCTCTCTGCAGTGTCCCGCTTCATTTCCGCACCAGCGCACGTCAGGCCCCATTATAGATATCACAGCTTCAGGCTGTAACTTTCTAATCAGCGCATAATAGCGTTCCCAGTCATATACTTGCACCTTACCATTTGGTCCTTCGCCACAAGCTCCGTCAAACCATAAGCAGAACAACTCTCCATAATTCGTCATTAGCTCTGTGAGTTGCGCGCAGAAGTAATCATCATATGCTGCACCGCTACCATAGCGGCTATCGTGTTGATCCCAAGGGGATAAATATATACCAAGTTTTAAGTCGTACTTTCTACACGATTCTGCCAATTGTACAACAATATCCTTACCATATGGTGAATACATTACACTATGATTTGTGTACGCTGAATCAAAAAGACAGAATCCGTCATGGTGCTTGGCTGTAATAATTACGGCTCTCATACCTGCATCTTTTATTGCCTTACACCACTGATCTGTATCTAACTTCTGCGGGTTAAATATTGCAGGGGTTTCAGTGCCGTCACCCCATTCTCTATCTGTGAAGCTATTTACACCATAGTGAATAAAAGCATAAAATTCTAAGGCTTGCCAGTTTGATTGCCTCTCACTTGGTCGCACTGCTACTACTTTTTCTAAAAGATTATCCATGCTCTGATTCTCCTCGTTCTCTTTATTCCTCGTCATTCCGCGCGAAGTCGCGGAATCATTCAAACTTAGAATCACAATTTCATATCGCTGATTTTCTTTTGCGACAAATGATATTATACCATTTGTTGCACATACTGACATGTCATTTAATTTTATATCTATGTTATCTCGCTTGAGAATTTCATTACGCACGCTTATTTCTCCATCTGCAAATGCGGTTATTGTTGCAGATTTAAGCTCGCCACTTACCCAATCCATGGATACGGTGTGTCCTCCTATTGTACGTATCCCTTCAATAGAGCCACTTTCCCAGACATCCGGAAGAGCTGGAAGTAAGTCTAATGACCCCAGATGGCTCTGCAAAAGCATTTCCTGAACTCCGGCTGTGTAACCGAAGTTTGCGTCAATTTGAAAATAATATCCATCCTCAGTAAAATCTTGCAACACATGTAGTCCGAACATGTTTTTTGCTAGATTTACATCAAATAGATTTTGAGTGAGCCTATGTGCACGATTGCCATCTCCAACACGCGCCCACAGGTTTATTTTCCATCCCATAGACCATCCTGTGGCTGCGTCACCTTTCCATTCTAAAGTTCTCTTAGCTGCATCCAAATTGCTCGAATCGCCATTTGCTATACTTGTTCCCGGATAAAATCCCACCAGATGATTCAAATGTCGATGTCCTTGTGCGGTATCTGCGCTTGATCCATTACTGTTGAACTCAACTTCGGATTCAGTCCATTCCATAATGCGACCGGTCACTTGGGATATGTTCACAGGGCTATAAAGGTTTTCCAACTTTTCCTCTATATCAGCTCTCAGTGCAATATCGTCAATGTCAAGTTTCTCCATACAGTCTAAGGCTATTGTGAATATCTCCCATACCAGCTGTTGCTCACTTGCTGTTGCAATAGTTAGCGGTCCGTGCTCGGGAGAAAAACTTGGCACAACAACATATTTGCCTGCCCAGAAGCCGTCTGGCGGCATATATAAAGCCTTTGTCCACATAATTGCAGCTTCTCGTATAATAGGCCAATAATCTCTTTTGAAGAGATTATTATCACCGCCATATTGTAGATATTGATATAGATTTTGTGATATCCATGCCCCTGCAGTAGGCGCCCAACCCCAATACCATTCAAATCCCGGCGCAGTAAAACCAAAGATGTTGCTTGATGTATGAGTCGTCCATCCCGCTCCATCATGTTTCCACGCATCTGAAGGAGTACTTGGCGTATCGGAGTTATCTGCACCACTTAATCCATAGCAATACTTTTGTGCCGTGTATCGACCTGTCACCATTAGTGATTTCAAGTAGTTTGCAAGTGGCTCAATTAGTTCCACCATGTTTGCGCCACCAGCTGCCCAATAATTCATTTGCAGATTTATATTGGTGTGATAGTCTGATGCCCATGGTGGAAAGTTGCTTGAATTCCAGACTCCCTGTAAATTTGCAAGAAGCGAGCCCTCTCGACTGGATGAGATTAGTAAGTAACGCCCATATTGATAGAGCAGTGCTTCAAGCATTCGCATGCTGCTTGTTTGGTCTGTGTGGTCTATGTGGTCTGTGCTGTCTGCACTACAATCTGCTTTACGGTTAGCGCCATAATTTGCAAGAGCAATATCTGTTGGCATGTTATTGTCGCCACCTAAATCAAGCTTCACACGCTTGAATAAATCTGAATAATCTATCTTATGCCTGCTTGCAAATTCAACATACCCCTCATGTGTGAGTGTTGACACGCTAGTTAGAGCACGACTTTCTAACTCATCCATGCTCTCGCCTGTCCGATATGTGAGCAATTCAAATAATTCACTTCCATCAGGAAGTGCATACTCATTTTTGTAATCAGTTATGGCTGAGAAATAAATCGTCACGGAGCTGGCATCGCTTACGGTAATATAGTCATCCTGTGTCGCAATCACTCCATCATCTGTATCCACCTTAAATACGCCGACGTATAACATTCCATTATCACGTAAGCCACCGCTAAACATAATGATTCCATCTCTAGCAGACACTTTCGGTGCTTGAAGTACATCTCCAACTCTGCCGTCAGGTTGACCTGAAGTGGCAGATATTCTAAGGTTAACTTTGCCTTCGCTCTTACACTTGGAATGTGCTGAGATACGAACAGCGATTGCATTATCGGGATAACTTGCTATGTACTCACGGGTGTATGTAGTCTCTTCAATCTCATACCTTACACGGCAAACACCATCTTCTAAGTCAAGCTCTCTTCGATAGTTTCTAACTTCTATTTCTTTTACTTCCTCCGTCGAGTGCTCTTCTAACATATGCGCTCTATGCATATAGTCCAGCTCTAAGTAACCAAAATTTTTATAGTTTCCATAACCGCCATCATTGCCTTGAATTTCAGACTCACAGACTCCTTGTGTTGTTTTGGAATATTCAGGTGCACCATGCTTTAACTTTTGATAAATCTCATCTTTATCAGGGCAGGGAGAATTATAACCAAAGTTATACTTACCTTGATTTCCACGTTCACACTGACTTTCATTACCACCAGGTCCACCGCTCCACAAGGACTCTTCGTTTAGTTGCAGGCGTTCAAATTCGGTACCACCCTGCACCATTGCTCCTAAGCGTCCATTTCCAATTGGTAGGGTGTCGTTGGATTTGCTCAGCGTTGTGTTTGTCGTACCAGGTTGACGATACCAAAGTGAAAACTTATTGCTCGGTGGCGGAGCACTTCCAACCAATTTTATGGCAATTTCTTTATCTACAAATGACATAGATCACAACCATGCCTTTCACATTGTTGTCAAACAGTATACCAACGAACTTCGCCACCTTTTAGCTTTGTGGCAAAAGTTGCATCACCTGTATATATCATGGTTTCTTGCTCTTCATATGAGTTATTACAAACGCAGTACATCCCGCTCTGCGGATAATAATGAACATCCACATTTACATTTGAAGCACACCAGGTATTTATCTTCTCTTCCTGCTTCGCACTCCAAAGGATTGAGCGCAGTAGTAGGCGTGCATTTTGTGGAGTATATGGCAAACCACCAATGTAAACACATCTTCCGCTAAAATACTCATTAACCGCCAGTTGCACTTCTTTATCTCGTTGAACAAGTACCTTTGTGTCTTCCAGTGCATAGATGCTTTTAGATCCTTCGCCAAAGTCGATATCACTTGGCGAAATCCCATCTGTAATAAAGTGAGGTACTTCTTCCCAATTGTACTTGTCGTACCCCAGTGTAAATCCAGTTTCTTTTTCAACACCAAGTGCAGATGCCAATTGCAGTGTGCGTCCCTGCCATTGACGCCCGGATGGCTCTCCAACACCAATGAATCCACCGCCATTTGCAATAAAGCCACGAACTGCAGTAACAACCCGCTCATCTTCCCAATATGCTCCACCTGTATGAGCTGTATCGCTATCACCAACATTTATGATAACGTCGATATCATCTAAGATATTTGGATCTTGTAAGATGTCCTCAAAGCTGATGAAGCTCACATCAACAGGCGCACCTGCCAGCACTTCAATCACACCTGCATAGCTGTAATTTTGCTTTTGATAAAGAGCGTGATGCACCATATGGCAGCCCCATGCACGCATTTTCCCCCATGCATTCAATACTGCCACTTTGGCAAATGAATATGGCTCTGTGCCTTTCACATTGTCATAAAACGCTCGAAACTCATCACATATCTCTGCCACATAGTCCATAAAATCAGGAAACTGCAATGCAAGTTTTAAATATCCCCCATATCCCATACGATCAATAGGGCTACGCATAATTGCACGTCTGGCTGTCATCCAGTTTTCACGAGCTTCTTTGACAGGGTCGCCACCAGGATAAAATGTGTCAGGGAAAAAGTACGGCAAAAATCTACCCTCAGTATACTTCACACCCTTTATATCTGTGATCAATCGTGTGGTACTGCCGTTTCCAATACTGCCTACGACGGCGTCTAACCCAATCTCCGCAAACTCTTCCATAAATGGCTCTGTGCCAATGAAATGATCCCCTAAGAACATCATGGCTTCTCTTCCATGCTGGTGACATATGTCCACCATTTCCTTTGCAAGTGCCGCCACTTCACGTCGCTGAAACGCCATAAAGTCCCGATACTCTTTAGACGGAACACGATACTGATTACAATAATATCCCTGATCAATAATGAACTCAGGTCTGAACGTATACCCAACTTCTGCTTCAAATTGCTCTAGAATATATGGGCTCACAGAAGCTGTATATCCATACCAATCTACATACTTTTGTCGACGGAGTTCATCAAATATCAATGTGAACTGATGGAAGAATGTCGTAAATCGTACCACATCAACATATGGATGTTCTTTTAAGAAAGTACATAGTCGCTCCATAGAGTAGGTCTTAGTTTTAGGTTGACGGATGTCAAAGGTAATCTCCGGCTCAAAATCCTGCCAGTCGTTAACCACTGCATTATACATGTTAACAGGATCCCAGATTAGATACGCAAGAAAACTTACAGTATACTCATGAAAGGGAATTGGTTTTTCAATTGTGACTGTGTTGTCTGCATAGCTCCAATCCGCTGCGCTCACAACTTGCCCTGTTGTCCTGTTTATGACTTCCCACCAGCGTGTTATATCATCACGATCATTAACTTCAATTAACTGCTTACTAATCCCTGCAAGCAGTGGTATTACCAATGGACTTCCATCCTTGGAAGTGTAAAAGTTTGTCATGATATAGCATTGCTGAACTTCATCAGGGTTGGCTTTTGCCCAATCATTGTCCTTACGGGTTGTGTAATATGTGGCATAGATTTTCGCACCGCTATCTTTTAACTCCACCGGAAACTCCGTGCCATCACAATCACGAAGGGCATCGCCGCCCCATTTCTCCAGCACTGCTAAGGTTTCACTCACAACATCTATGTCTGTAGGAATTGTTACGCGACCTTTTATCATTCCTTTACACCTCCCATGTTTAATGCGCCGATTAGATATTTCTGACCAATCAGATAGATAATTACGGTTGGTATCAGCACAATTACGAGAGCTGCATATAGTGCACCAAAGTCCGTAGCTCGCTGTTGCACTTCAAACAGATTTGCTACACCAACAGGCAATGTCTGTAGCGCCGGATCACGCAGTACCACCATTGCAAGGAAGAGTTCATTCCAATACGCCATAACCGCCAGCATGCTTATTGTAATAATGCCGGGTTTTGCCATTGGGATGATTATTCTGAACATAACTCGCCAGTTGCTCGCACCGTCAATTCTCGCTGCTTCCACGTAGCTGTTAGAGATGGTGCGCATATAACCCGCTAATAGGAAGGTGGAGAAAGGTATCCCACTTATAGCATATACCAGACTAAGTGCCCAAAGGCTGTCTAGCATATTTAGGTTATGCAGTAATACATACTGTGGAATCAAAATGTATATAAGTGTAATAAATAGACACAGAATAAACATTAACTCGATAGCTCTGTTCCCGCGAAACTTAAATCGTGACATTGCATGGGAACATGGGATTACGAAAATCAGATGTAGCGCAAGGCTCAGTAATACTACAAAAACCGAATTACCCAGATACTGACTCATATTTGCTGCATCCCAAGCTCGTTGGTAATTCTCCCAATGAAATTCAGTAGGCAGTCCTGTTCTACTCATAAGTATTTCGAAGTTGGACCTATGGGAATTCATTATGTTCCAAATCATTGGGTAAAGAGTGATACCTGTATATATCAATAATAATATCCGTAGCACCCAGCGACCTGTAAAATCTTTTAACTCTCTTTTCATATGCATACTCCCCTACTCTACACACTTGACTGATATGACAATTTTCTCGAAATCGCAGAAAGACCAAGTGCCAGTACCAGAGAAAATACAACAATTGCCATAGCGTATCCAAAGTTACCGCCTCTAAAGCCCATGTTGAATATATGACCCAGTAGCACGAGAGATGCTGTGCCAGGTCCACTATTTGTCATTACAAATGTGAGTGTAAAGCTAATTGCCATTGTGCCTGATATAGCAAGCACATAGCATATGCCTATTTGATCTTTAATTAGTGGTATTGTAATACGGAAAAACTTCGCCAATCCACCTGCACCGTCAATCTCTGATGCCTCAAAAATATCTTTGTTTATAGAATCAACAGAGGAAAGAAGCAAGACCATGTAATAACCCACAGCTTGCCAAATCATAACGATTGCAATTGCCCAGAGAGCAAAACGTGCATCCCCCAGCCACATAATTGCGTCAGCACCAAACCAACCCAGTACTGTATTCACCGGATCTCGGCTTGTTGGCCCTAGTAGAGCTGACCATACGGCTGCTACCACAACTAATGAAAGTATGCTTGGAAAGAAAAATATTACTCTATATAATCCTTTTTCTTTTAACTTGGATTGAGTTAATACAAAAGCAAATATCATTGACATAAAAACAGTTACAGCAGGAACAACTGCCATAAGTTGTAATGTGTTGACTAAAGCTGTTCTAAAATGTGGATCTTCAGTAAACATTCGTATATAGTTTCTCAGGCCGACGAACTCGCCGAAGCCCAGAGCTAGATTTCGTGTATCAAAAAAAGACATTGTTAACGCTTGAATGGTTGGATATATGGTGAAAATCAAAACACCTACCACCGCAGGCAGAACACAGACGCATATGAAACCCTTTGGTAGACTATTGGGTCCTTTACTTTTTTTCGCTCTTTTTAATATGTTGGAACTCATAATAATGACCATTCCTTTTCTTAAACATTGGGTACAAAACAATTGTGAAAAGTAACTGTTAAACGGGCGGGGATGTTGCCAGCCATATCCCTGACCAAACAACATCCCCCGCTATTCAGCTAAGCTGAAGCATTAAAAGTCGATACTCTAGTATCCGCGAATTTCGCGAACCATAGCCGCAAGAGCTTCTTGTGCTTCAATGTATTCATCTACACTCATTGTGCCTAACATAAGTTGGCTCATGTTATTTCCAAACACTTCATCATTAGGTAGTGTTGGCAGACCTTCCGGAACAGTGCTGAATCCAAAGAGCATAAATGAACCAAGCTCGTATGCTCTGAGCATGTTTGCTACGTCAGGATCAATGTATGGTGCTATAATATCAGGTGCACCAAGCATTGCAACGTTTCCGCCTGCTAAACGTGCAAACTGAGCAATAGTTTCCTCGGTATACAAGAACAGTAAGAATGCTTCTCCTAGTTCAGGCTCATTGCTACCCTCTGGTAATGCAATTTGCTCAGATGAAGACATTACAAATCTTGTTTGACCTGCGCTGAGAACAGGTGGAGGTGCAATCGCAAATCTGAACCCTTCTTCTCTCGGTGCGTCTTCCATTTCTCCCGGGAACCATAGACCGTTAGGAATAAATAGTGCTCTACCCATCATCATCATTGCTTGCGATGTGGTGTGATCCATAGCTACAGTACCTTCCATAAGGTAACCGCCTGTACCTAAGCGCGCAAGATTTTCAATGACTGCGCGTACTTCAGGATTATCCCATGCACCCTCTTCAAAGTTAGAGATTCTTGCAAGACCGTCAATACCTACAGCACTTGCAATTGCAGGATAAATAATTGACTCAAGATAACCCGGGTGAATCCCTTGATATGTAAAGATGGCACGTCTTTCGTAGTTTCCGCCAATATTTACAAATGTTGCAGGATCATCCAGAAGCTCGTCCATTGCAAAGAGCTCGTCCCAAGTTGTTGGTGGTACCCAACCCATTTCGTCGAATAATGTTTGATTATACACCATTCCCATTGGTCCTGCATTAAATGGTGCCATTATTGGTCTTCCATCAGGAGCAAAACGAGGGTGATCAAGCATTCCGGGAATAATCATTTCAGCTACCATTGTGCCGGGACTATCAAGTAGTTCTGTGTTGTTGAAGAAATCTGTAAGATCTCTAAATTGACCGCCGTCACGCATTGCTGCGAAAATGCCTTCTTCCATGTTTGCGCTGATGAAATCAGGTATATCGCCAACAGCGATTCTTGGTGCCATGATTGTTTCGATGTCAGGATTAATTGTCATGTCTACAGTTACGCCGGGATTTGCTGCTTCAAAACGTTCAACCATGTCATCCCAGAAATCACGACCAAAGCCACCTTCAAATATTGCGATCGAAAGAACTCTGTCCTCATCATCTGCCGGCTGCTCGTCCGGTGTGTCTGCAGGGGGTTCAGGATCGTCATCCGGCGTGTCTGCCGGAGCCGGTGCAGGAGCTGGCTCGTCCGGCGTATCAGTATCGCCTGCGCAAGCTACTGCCAATGTTGCAATCATAAGTAATGCTAGTACTATTGCAATAATTTTTCTCATTTTTTAGTCCTCCATTTTATTTTTGCTTATATTTTACGATACAGTAGTATCGTTAAGCACACTTCTGCTATTTGTACGTACAATTCGTGGTTTGCATTTTATGCATTTCTATACATATCATCACGCAATTATATCTTTTGTTCCCTCTTTTTGTAATATACACCACTCACAAGCCGATTGCAATGCTTGTTGAAAAATTTTCTCATTACTACAAATATCTTTGTGCTATTTTGTTGAAAACGCCAAATTGTACGTACAATTCGATTTTGAACATGTCAATGTTCGCACGTTTTTTGCACAAAGATTTGACATTATCAATTTGTTATTGATAATGAAAGAGCGATATGTTAAGTTTAATGTTGTACATCACAATGATAGACTAGTTGAGGGGAAAGGTCATTTATGATTGGAAAAAATGCGCCTAAATACGTAGAAGTTGCAGAGTGGCTGCGAAGTAATATTCTAGATGGCACATTCTCGACAGGCGAGAAGCTCATTACCGAGCATAAACTTAGCGAGAAATTCAACATTAGTCGCCATACTGCTCGTTCTGCAATTGCTGTTTTGGAACAAGAAGGTCTTGTTGTGCGTAAGCAAGGCGATGGGACATATGTACATCTGTTCCCAAGACAAAAAAATATCGGCGTCCTATTAACTGACCCGAATTGTTATATATTGCCCAATATGATTTCCGGAATTAACGAAGTTTTATCCCATCAAGGGCATCGAATTACTCTGGCATTGTCACAGAATAAAGTTGAAGTTGAGCGAAATCAACTCATCTCACTTCAAACCGCTAATATTGACGCTCTGATAGTAGAGGCTGTGCAGTCAGCTTTGGCAAACCCCAATTGGGATATATATAAAGACTTTATTTCACGAAACATTCCCATTATTTTTGTCAACTGCTACTACACTCGTCTGGATTGCGATTACATAGTTAACGATGATGTTGAGGGCGGAAGTATTGCCACTGCATATCTAATTGATCAAGGACACCGCAATATCGGCGGGATTTTTAAGCTTGATTCCATACAAGGTTCTCTACGATACGAAGGTTTTGTCAACAAATTATACGAACAGAACCTAACTTTAGATGAAGCACGCATCTTCTGGTACTCTGATGAAAGTGAAAACCATCTTTTCTCAGCGGAACGATTTTCTATTATGGCAGAAGCCCTTGCAGGCTGTACTGCCGTTTTATGCTATAGTGATCGGATAGCGTATAAGCTAATTGAAGCTTCCTCAAGGCATGGCATTCGCATTCCTGAAGATATTTCAATCATTGGCTTCGACAATTCGATTATTAGTAAAATGTCCACTCCTGCAATCACTTCTGTTTCACATCCGGGCATAGAAATGGGTAAGCTTGCTGCAACTTCTATATTGAAAATGATTGAAAATCCCAATTACAGAGTGCAATTTGCATATAAGCCTGAACTTATTATACGAGATTCAGTGAGCGAGAGGTTAAATGAATTGCTGAAATAAGTAAAATTTTCCATAAAAAGAACTCGACCAAGGTCGAGTTCTCTCTTTTCGCTCAATTGTTATTGATTAGTCTACAAACTCATCGCTTTCTTTGAGTAGTTTTTCATCAATTCTTGCTTTAATGTCTACGAAGAAGTCTGCAATTTCATTGCGGAAAACATAGATTGCTGCGACTGCTGCTGCAATAAATACAAATGCACCGATTGCTGCAAATAAAACTTTGTTGGTTTTCATTTTTAATATCTCCTTTTTATTTCTAATAAACTAACTATTTTCTATTATACACAAATTGCGTGTAAATTCAACTATAAAATGATATTTTATCTCATTTTTCGTTTACGATATTTCTCTGCGGTGATAATAATTACTGTGCCTGCAAGGAGCAGAACTATGGGGATAATTAAATTATGTTCAACTCCTGTCTGTGGTGACTTTTCAGCAGGAAGCTCCTCTTCATTATTTCTTTGTTCATCCTCGTCTTCTATTTCGTCCACAGCTTCGAAGTTTGCTGTAATTGTTACAATACTTGGAGGCATAGAAAATTGCATACTTACTGCCGATAATTCACCGTTTATTTCTACGCCCTCACCGTCAACCGTCCAACCTATGAAGTAATAGCCGTCATTTGGCGTGGCAGTTACTTCTACAAGGTAGTCCATGGGATAAGCTCCACTGGCTGTGCCTGATACGGTGCCACCGCTACTGCATAGAACATTTAGGGTATATGTGCCAAATGGATTTTCTTCAAATATTGCAATAAGTGTAACATCGTTTCCGGGCATGCTGAATGTTACAAACATCGACTCCAATCCATCTTCCGGCTCTACGCCTTCAATTGCCCATCCTACAAAGTGATAACCTTCATTTGCTATTGCTCTTATTTCTACCAGATATCCCGCTGTATAAGCACCGCTAAATGTACCGATCACAGTGCCGCCTTCACCCGGAAGAACATTCAAGGTATGCGTTTCAGGAGGATTTTGCTCAAAAATAGCTGTTATTGTCACATTGTTTCTAGGCATCTCAAATGTTGCAAGGCTTATCAAGTCATCTTCAACAAGTTCAACTCCATCCACAGACCATCGAACAAAGTGATAACCCGGATCAGCAATTGCTGTTATATTTATCGGGAACCACGGTAAGTATCTATCCGACACATTACCCTCTGTATTACCGCCTACTGTTGAGTTAATTGTCAATTGATATGAAACTCCCTTGTACACCTCTGTCACCTCGGTGTTCCCTATCACGTAGAAACCGACAATTTGATTGCCAACTTCAACTCTAACTTCACCTTGGGTTTGCACATCTTCCAACCATATAACCCAATTTGCACCGGAGCCTGTAAGTGTTGCTCCTTTGTGCACCACTCCACTCAAGTTGATAATACTAATATCTTCAATATCCAAGTTGAAAATAGGGGCATCAAATCTGAGCTCAATCGCAATCGAGTCAGCCAAATCTGCAATTCCACCTACTTGCATTACGCTTTTCAGGTTAACAGTTTGCACTGCTGCTAACCTGGTATATAAATCTGTGTAGAAAAATTCAAAATCGGAGTTTGCACCAGTATTCCATTGAACCTCTTGCTCGCCACTCTCACTTCCATCAAAGTCTCGGCTCCATTTCCATTGGTACTTAAGATCTGCACCACCTGTATCTGCAAGTAATTGCCCAACTCCATCATCGGCACCATACCAATTCACTGCTCTAAGTCCACCCTGAGCTACAAATACACCATTAGTTATTATCACATTGCCGTGAGTGTTGGTTGACATTATGTCAACATCGAAAATGCTGATTTCTAACTCAACACTCTCATTACCCTCATCTGAAAGTTCTTCCCTTTCAATGAGTTCTTCGAGTTCAATTGGCATCTCACCGGAATCTTCAATTTCAAACTCAGCTTCATTGTTTGAATTTTCTTCAGGCTCTCCTGTTTCTTCTTCGTCATTTTCATCGTCATATTGTGAATTCTCTTCTTGTACGGTAGATTCATAATAATCAGAGGTTTCCGTCTCCAACATATTCAAAGTCAAAGCACTGACATCGCTAAGTTCTAGACCTATCCCGTTAACTCTGCCTCCTCTGGCAGTCAATGTTCCGCTTCCATTAATATTAATGGTCAAATTGTTCTGTATCGTAATCCCTACTCCACCAACAGCTTGTGCATCAAATGTACTGTTGCCGTTAAGGTAAATCGTTACATTACTATCGTCAACACCAATTATAGTCAGTGATCTATTAAGACTGGTTGTAGTCCAGGAAAACCCCGACAAGTTTAAGTCGTATCCGCCACCTGCTCTCTGCTTCGGCCACCATGCACCTGCAGACGGATTGAACATGTTTCTACCGACAGTAACAGTATCTCCTTTCGTGCCGTTACCACCTATATCTTTATACATATCTCCTGTAGTAGAGTCGAATATCAATGCATAGTCAAATGTTACCATAATCTCTGAACTTGGGAAAATTGAAGCCGGTAAAAATCCCGCTGTTGAGCCATATCTATAGAATATTCCGCTCCCAAGTCTTGGGTTAAAGTACCATTGAACATCATCCGGATTGCCGACATATCCGGACAAATCTGTATAGCTGCCCTGCACATAATGATTTCTGCCTGCGGCTGCATTCCATACACCGACCTGTCCATTTCTCGCCGGTAGTCCCGGCCAATTGATTGCATTTGCAGATATAGCATTTCTTACATTTGTACCGTAAGCAAACACAAATCCACCATTCACAGTGACTGTGCCACCGGGGGCGCGTATTGCCGCACCTGTGCTAAATCGTGCAATCTGACCACCCGGACCTCCGTTTCCTCCTGTGCCACCGGCATTATCACTCACAATAACTCTTGAGTTTGCGCCTCCACCTAAATTTTGTATGGCATAACTCGTGTTCGACCTGACTAGCCCACCAGATACAATAATACTAAAACTTGCATATGGATTAGAAGCTGGGTTGGCAAGTAAAAGACCTGTGTCAGCGTTTATAGCATTACCCGATTCAGAAGATACAATTCCACCTAACACATCGACTCTACTGCTTACACCGGTTACCCTGATTGCATCACCACTCACAGCACTAACTGTTCCACCTTCAACAGTAACTCGAGTATTTGGTAGCTCTTGAGGGTTTGTTGTAGCCGACGAAATTGCTGTTCCTGTACCTACAGCACTGACTGTAGCATTACCTCTTATTGTTGCATGGGAATCAGCACCAACGAGATTAATTGCTCGCCCATTGGTAGACATAACTTGCGCATTATCAGACACCAAAACATTTCCTCGTGTTTGCAGCGCATAGCCTGTCAAAGAAGTACTACGTGCAACACCGGCATCCTTGACAACAACATTCCAATTTCCACCTTCAAGGTTGCCCTGCACACCGCTCATATCAATAGCAGGATTCAGATTGTTACCTGCCGCATTTACGACAATGCCTCCATTTACCATAACCGTAGACCTGGACTCCATCCCTTGTGACCATATGGCTCTTGCCGCACCCGCTGTTATAACACCACCATTAGTAACCGTGATATGTGTGTCACCGCCACTATCATTGATTGCGTTTCCATTTGGCACAGATACAATTCTTCCACCATCATTGACATTGATCTGTACATTACTACGTTGAGGCGTAATATTAACCGCTGACGTTGTTCCGGTATTTGAAATGTTGCCACCGGCGCTTATATTTATTGTAACATTCGACGCTGCAATATTTACCGCACTTCCGCTCCGCTCTGCGAAAATATCTCCACCATTACGTAAATCCAATGTCAGTCCGTCACCGATAACATTAACAGTACCGCCGGTTCCGGTATTAATAATATGCCCGCCGCCGTACATATAGAGATTGCCACCGCCGTTTATTGTAACCATGAACGCAGTTGAAGGTCCAATCGCACCCGAAAGCTGTGCTCTCCAGTTAACGATGACTCCATCATTGATTGTAAATGCTAATGTTTCGTTTATTGTTGCAGAACCTGTTACATTGAACGTTGTACCAGGTCCCGCATTGCTGATTGTACCTAAAGCAAACTTCACATCCAGACCCGGAATACTTAAGTCAACTTGATAAGTATCTGCGCTGGCATTATTAGTACCAACTGTTATCATGACAGCCACACCAAGTAGTAATGCAACGGTCAGCAAGATCGCACGCAAACGTATTCTAAAATTTTTCACACCCTCCACCCTCTCATACAACATGTTACTTTATCATACTCGTCACATAATGCTAAACACTAATAAAACAGCAGTAAGATTTTGTCAGCGTTCAGTATAACTAAAGTATCGTATACTTTTTGCTATTTCTTAACATATTGAACAATTAATGTGTGAGAAAATAGCTAAGTTTCTACACTAATATGCCGATAATACTATTAAGATATAACATTCTCAAAAGCTTCATTCTGCTATGCACTCCTGCATAGTTAGAATTTTATATACAAAACAAAAAATAAGGGGGCCACAATGCACAATACATCATAATAATATTATTAAGGAGAATGTGTAATGAAGAAGTCCAATATTTTTACAATTGTAACTGCGTTACTAATAGTTGCAGTATTTGCTGTTGGAATTTATATTCTAATTTCAACAAACGACATTGGTGATGAAGATAGTAACATCAGCACTTCGGAACCTCGAACGAGTACCGATAGAGAATCTCCGGATCCTGATATGGACGATAGTGTTGTAGCTATCGAAGAGGAAGCATACATTAGAGAAAGCAGAACAAATACAAGAACTGACGTTGGAAATAATGATAGTACCGGAACGGATGCTCGCAACAGCTCAAGAATCAGCAGAACCAACACAGGAGCAGGTTCAGGCAATATGAATAACATTGGTGATGAATCATCAGATGTAACAAATGACAGCACCAATAGCACAACTCCGGTAAATCCCCCAAATAATACTGATAATAACAACACAGATAGTGAAAAGGAAGATAATAACACGGACAACGATGAAGAAAAGAACAAGGAAAATAAAGATCCTAATGAAATGCCGGAAGTTGAATTCTGTAGAGTTGGAGCACGCTGCAGAGATGAAAATTGCTCAATCTGTTATCCAATTAAAGTTAGATCATCAAGCAACACAGTAACATTCAACCCTAAAGAGCAGACACCAGAAAGACTTATTGGCTTATTCATAGATTCTAAAGTAGATACAGAAGCTCTGAACTTGTCGGTATATCACAAGGTAAGTGGTTTACAGGAAGCTACAGCACCATTGGAGACTAGTGAAGCAGGTGAAGATTGGGACAAGGGCATGCCTACGGATGCGGGCACTTATGACCTGCTTGTTTTTTATACCTTTGGAGATGATGAACGTGGTTCATTAGCATTGTCAATTAAAATTGAAAAAGCGGAAATTTCTCTTAATTTCCATGATTATGACGATGAGTTTTCGTATGAAAATAAAGAAATAGGAGAAAGCATCGATATAAGTGGTGTACTTAAACATATACTTATAGATTTCTTTGGCAATGAAAATGTAGAATATAATATAAAATGGTACGCTGATGACGAAGAAATTGAAGGGCATGATTCAACCATATATACTGTACGACAAGAAGATGCGGGAAAATTAATATCTGTGGCTATCACATGCCCAAACGATAAAAACTTTGGAGGAGTGCATGAGTTTGAAAGCCTCAAGATACCGTTCTTGGTTAAGGTTGATGTAAGTGGAACTTATATGCCGATGGATAATGATGACGTGTGGATTGGCACTAAAGAAAACAAACAAATATATGCATATGCGGAAGAATCTATTGATATAGGTTACTCACTTGATAGTATTTACAACTATTATTATGGTTATGGTTTTAAGGATACTCTTGTGTGGAACGGCGGGTCAAATTTAGAAAATATTACTGGCAGATATTATTACGAGGCATTGAGTGGCACAACCACTTATACCGTTGATGCAGAGGATGTTAAAAATGGTGTTATAAACATTGAAGCAGAGTTTCTGCATACCGGCTTTATGTTTCAAAGACAGCAGTCAGGTATTATCAATCTGGCTTGTTGGCACGAACAGCAAGACATAACATTCGTAATAACACAACTTGGTAATGCCCCAATCGGACAATTCGAGTTCACGCAATCTTATGTATATCCTCCTGATTCAACAGCACTTATAATTAAGCCTGCATTAATCGAATCTATTCCGATTGGCGGAAGTGAAATCATCACAGTTGTAGTCGTCCCTAGATTATCTCCAAATATTAGTTCTACTCAATATTTTCATACAGATTTGGGTGTCCTGCTAGATAATAATATAATGATTTCCTTCTGTATGGATATCAATGTACAACACACCACTCTTGCAAATAAATACAACGGTGATGGCACACACTCTCTATGCTGCAAGGGTTGTGATTATAAAGAAGAGCCCATAGCTTGTGATGGGGAATGGGTGGTTAAAATTAAAGCGACATGCTTGGACAACGGCGAAAAAGTGAGAACTTGCATCTATTGTGGCAATACAGAAACTGAAGCCATTGACGCTCTTGGCCACGACTGGGGCGATTGGCAAATATCACCACCAAGTTGTGAATTAGAAGGTGAGCAAACAAGATGTTGCAGTCGTTGTCAAGACACAGAAATTGAGTTTCCAGCAGCTCTTGGTCATAAGATGGATGTTTCTATAGGTGTAGACGCAACATGCGAAGAATGCGGTATTCTACGCTATGAGTGCCAACGCGATGGTTGTGACTATTACATCGAAAAAATAATAGATGCTCTCGGTCATAATTACGTCAACGATGTGTGCACAGCCTGTAAACGCATAGTTGCAGCAAAACCTGATATTAGTAACAACACCTACACTGTTGAGTGGACTGTGGTATCAACAGATTATCCCAATGAGCAGAATATCATTGCAAACGTAACAATTAAGCTGACACGTGGTAACAGCGGTGGAAATAATGGAACACTCTTTATTGATGGAGTACAGGGGCAAACATATACACTTACAAGTAACGGGGAAACCATCATTGAGATATCCCTAAACACTAATAACAAGGAGTCAATTGATGGAAAGTTCATTTATGCTTTAAAGCTTACAACTAACCCAAATAATAGTAATTCAGACATCTTTACTGGTACACTAACCATACCACTACCTATACTGCGCGACGAGGATAGCAAACCAGATTGCAATTGTGAAGAAACAGACACTTGTGGTGATTCTTGCGAATGTGAGGGTTGTTTAAGTATAGGTGATGATGTGACTTCTAGTTGCAAATTTTGCACAGAAGAGTGTGTATGTCTAGTAGAACGCCCTGAATTATGCGATTGCAAACTAGAGGACGATCCTGAAGCTGAGGAAACACCCGAAGGTGAGTCTGAGGAAAAAGAGTTAGAATAGTGCATTGAAAGTACCCATAGAAAAAGTAGGAAGTGGCAACCACCGCTTCCTACTTTTTACCGCTATTATGGATTAACTATCTACCTTCGGCGCCCAGGACTTTCTTCAAGCGCTTGACGATTGCGTTTGCGCAGCTCTCAATCTCGTCTGACTTGAGGGTTTTACTCAGTGATCCAATCACGAATCTGATTGTCACGGATTTTTTCCCATCAGGCACTTGTTTTCCTTTGTACTCTTCGACAAATCCAACATCTCTTAGTAGCGAGTCAGGACCCATCTTTGCACATGCAACTTCACGTATTTTATCCCATGTTGTTGCTGAGTCAAACAGCAAGCTCACATCATAATCTGTCACAGGATATTCAGAAATGTGTGAAAACTTATTCGATCTCGATGGAAGTGGTTTGAGTGATTCAATGTCAAGCTCAAATAGCATCACCGCAGAATTCTTTATACCACAGTCAAGTGCGACTTTCTTTGCCAATAGTGCTAAACTTCCGATTTTTTCACCATTTAAGCTAATATTCAACCAGACTGTTTCATCGGCCCACACAGGCTTTTTTATTTGCTCAAGTCCCAGTGGCTCCATGTGAACTAGACGAGCCATTGACTCAACTACACCTTTAGCTGTTCTGAACAATGAATCTAAATCGTCAGGATTCCCCACGAATGCTCCTGCTAGACTTCTACGCTGGAGCGGAAGTTTCTCATGTGGATCATAGGTTGCAGTGTAATCTTTATCATAGATCACCTGTGCAGATTCAAAAATTGCAAACTCATGGAAGTAGCGCAGGTTATCCGAAGTCGCCTTACATAGGCCCGGTAGCAGGGATGAACGAACAAAACGCTCTTCCGGTGATGGTGGAGCAGATAGTTCAAGCATTCCATCTGTACTTGATAGTACAGCCTTGATGTACTCTTCACTCACCCATGGATATGTCAAAACCTCAGTCATACCGCATCTGAAAGCGAGATATTCTCTGATTTTTCTATCAATGTCAACCATTGGCTGGTTTATGGACCCTTCAAAGGATGTGACAATTGGCGCAGGTTCAAAATTCTCAAGACCATATATTCTCGCCACTTCTTCAATGATGTCGTCAGGTATAGAAATATCCCCTGTTGAGCGCCATGTTGGAGCAACAACATGCATATTATCACCATTAATTTCAACGTCAAAGCCAAGCTTTTCAAGTATGCTGATAATTCTTTCGTTATCAATTTTCTTTCCAAGACGTCTTTCAAGCCAGTTTAGAGATACATCAACCTCTTCCCTGCTCAGCGGACGTGGATAATTATCATGATATCCTGTCACAGATAATTCAGGATACAGTTCTTCAAGTAGTTGCATGGAAATAGCCAGCGCCACGTCTACTCGATCAGGATCTATTGCCTTTTCAAATCTCGTGGCAGCTTCTGTGCGTACTTCATGACGCATAGAGGAACGTCTTACACTAAGAGCGTCAAAATTAGCAATTTCTAATATTACCTTTTTTGTTTCAGGCAAAATTGAGTCTTTAGCTCCGCCCATTACGCCTGCAAGAGCGACAGCTTCTTTCTCGTCTGCAATCACCAAATCTTCAGTGGATAGCTTCAAATCTTTGCCGTTTAGAAGCAAGAGCTTTTCTTTATCTTTGGCACGGCGGATTGTTATATGTCCATCAATTAAATCTGAATCAAAAGCGTGGGTTGGCTGACCTGTTGCCAGCATGACATAGTTTGTAATATCAACAATAGCATTTATTGGACGCATACCCACAGCCCAGACACGACTCTGTAACCAGAATGGTGCAGGCTTTACCGACAAGCCATCAATGTTTACACCAACATATCTCGGACAGCGCTCAGTGTCATCAATTTCAATTTTGAAGTCACCTGTACTCTTATCAGCTAGCTTCGACACCGGATACTCAGCTAACTTCTTAAGTGGTAAATCATATATGGCTGCAAGCTCTCTTGCGATTCCATAATGACCCCAAAGATCAGGGCGATTAGTCAAAGATTTGTTGTCGATTTCCAATATTACATCATCCAAGCCTAAAGCCACTGCCAAATTTGTACCTGCTTCAGCTTCGAACTCAGAGATATCCATTATTATTGTCTCATCCTCGAAAGGAAACAGATCAAAAAGACCAATCTCTGATGATGAACAAATCATTCCATAGCTCTCAATCCCACGAACCTTTGCTTTTTTCAGCTCGACAAGATCGCCTTCGCCATGCCAACGAACCATAGAACCGGGACGTGCCACAGCTGCTTTCATGCCCACAACCACATTGCTGCCACCGCATACGATTTCTTTCAAATCGCCATCACCCACATCAACTTGACAAACAACAAGTTTGTCTGCATTTGGATGGGGAGCTACTTCCTTTACCACACCCACAACAATCTTGTCAAAATCACGTTCAACCTCAACCATCCCCTCAACTTCAACAGTTGACATGGTAAGATCATACGCAAGTTTCGATAATTCCAGCTCCGCCGGTAAATCTATATAATCTTTTATCCAATTTAAAGATAATTTCATTATTACTATTCCTCTCTATTTGAATTGTGATAAGAAGCGTAGGTCGGCGCTGCGCAAGAGCCTTATGTCATCAATACCATAACGCATCATAACAAGGCGATCCAGACCAATATTCACATAAAAACCTGTAAACTCATCAGGATCTAAGCCTGCTGCACGAAGCACATTGGGATGTGGCGTCCCACCAGGCATTATCTCAATCCAGCCAACATACTTACAAACACTGCAGCCCACACCGTCACAAACCAGGCAACCCATATCAATCTCAAAGCCCGGCTCAACAAACGGGAAGAACCCGACACGCATTCTCACAGGTACATCACGACCAAAAACTTTTGACAAAATACTCTTAATCATAACTTTGCCTGAAGAAAACGTAAACTCGCGATCAACTATAAGAGCCTCATATTGAGCAAATGCTCTCTCATGTCTGGCATCAGTCGCCTCATTTCTATACACTCTTCCGGGATAAACAAAGCGATAGGGTGGTTTGTGAGTTTGTAAATAACGAACGCTGGCACCGGTCAGGTGGGGACGAAGGCAAAGCCTCTCACCGCCACCACTTGTGTCGTGATCTTTTACCCAGTATGTATCCATGCTCTCACGGGCAGGATGGTCCGGCGGGAAGTTCAAGTTATCAAAAGCATAAAGCTCACTGGTTATATCGGATTCTTCAAAAATCTCAAATCCCATAGAGCGAAATGTGTCATTAAGATCATAGCACATCTGTGTTATAGGGTGCAGAGCACCACCTGATGGCAAAATGCCTGGCACAGTAATGTCAAAATCAGGAGAAATCTCTGAAGCCTTGAGGCTAATTTCCTCACGTCGTGCATCAATTAGTTCAGTAAAACGACCTTTAAGTTCGTTGGCTGCACGCCCGATCTCACCGCGCATAGAAACATCCAAACGAGGAATTTCCTTAAGAACATCAGCAAGTGCACCCTGCTTACCAAGAAGTGCTGATTTCACATCTTGTAGCACAGCAATTGAAGCTGCGCTTTTAATTTTTTCTTCACCCTCTTGAAGAATGGATTCTAGTTTGTCTTTCATATCTGTCTTCCTTAACAATTTGTTTTCAAAACTCTACCATATATGCCTTGATTTTGCAAACAAAATGAACTAAGATAGAGGTATGAAATTATTAAATGTTGAACAAATAAAAGAAATCGATCGAGTGTCTATTGAGGAACTGGGAATACCCGGTGCAACACTCATGTCAAATGCTGCAGAGCATTTGGCTAAAATCGCCATGAAACACATTCCCCATGATGGCCACGTTGCAATATTCTGTGGCACGGGTAACAATGGTGGTGATGGCATTGGCGCAGCAGCCTATTTGCTGGAAAAAGGCATCTCTATTCGCACATTCTTAATAGGCGATATGGATAAGCTAACACCTGATTCTAAAGTGATGAAAAAGCGACTGGATTCACTCAAGGGTTATGTTGAACCTTATTCGCCGTCAGCTGACCTTGTAGATTATGTAAGCGAGTGTTCTGTAGTGATTGACGCTATTTTTGGCGTTGGCCTTAATGCAGATTTACGTGGAGATGCACTTAGTGCGGTCAGTGTCATAAACAGTTCTCGTGCATTCGTTATTGCTGCAGATATCCCCACCGGAGTCCATGCAGACACAGGTACAATACTTGGTGATGCTGTCAAAGCTGACATAACTGTAACATTCTCTTTTGCCAAGCCGGGTCACTTCGTAGAGCCTGGTGGTGTGTACTGTGGCGAGCTCATTGTCTGCGATATTGGAATCCCACAACAGCTACTTGATAAAACCGTTTCTCATACATATGCTGCGATGCCCGATGATATCGTATTGCCTCGCAGAAAGTTAAATACACATAAAGGCGATTATGGTCGTGCACTCATAGTGTCCGGCAGTGTCGGATATACAGGTGCTCCTGCCCTGGCTGCACGTGCTACTACAAAGACAGGTGCAGGGCTGGTTTCAGTGGGAGTGCCGAAATCAATATATGACATTTTGGCAGTGAAACTTGATGAAGAAATGCCATTCCCTTTGACTGATGACAAAAATGGTCAACTTATTGCAAATGCTGCCGGGGAAATTGTACGACGTGTTAAAAAGTCTGATGTTTGCTTAATCGGTCCCGGACTCGGGATGTCAGACGGAATATCTGAGCTTGTACAATCTATTTTGCCATTATCTGATGTGCCCATAGTTCTTGACGCCGATGGATTAAATGCAATCGCTGATAATATAGATATTCTTCATCAAGCGATATGCCCATTAATTCTCACTCCACATCTGGGTGAATTTGATCGTCTATGTGTAGATATGCTCAAAGAGAAGGAACTTGAGGTTGAAAAAGAAGTACAAGCTGAAGTTCAGAGTATGCTAAATGATACAGGTTCACATGGTGAAAGCACAAATTCAAACATTACTTCAAGCAACGCACAAAATACAACAGATGCCCCAATTAAAAAACCACCTTTCGACAGACTTCGCACTGCATGCGACTTTGCATCAAAGTATGGTTGCATCCTCGTGCTCAAAGGTCATAGAACAATAATCGCACTACCAAATGGTATGGCATATATTAATACCACCGGTGGCCCCGCAATGGCAAAGGGCGGTAGCGGAGATGTTCTGGCAGGCATGATTGCAGCATTAATAGCGCAACATCTTCCTGTTGTGCACGCAGTTACTGTTGCAGTATATATTCATGGGCTTGCCGGGGATATGTGCGCTGAACAATTCGGCGAGTACAGTGTCACTGCAAGCGACATAATTAATATGATACCCCAAGCTATGAAATTAATCGTGTATGGGATTGAGTAAGCAATACATGAATCACAACATGAATCACATGAATAAAGACGTACTTGAAACAAGCATACGATATATAAAAGGCGTTGGCGAGGCTCGTGAAAAGCTAATGGCTAAACTCGGCATAACCACATTACGTGACCTTGCCGGGTATTTTCCCCGTGCCTATAGCGACAGAACAACGATTAAATCCATTGATGAACTCACCATTGGAGAAACCGTATGTGTTCGTGCAATGGTCGCAGACACCCCACGACTTTCACATATCCGCAAAGGGCTCGACCTTGTTAAGCTTCGTGCTGTAGACGAGTTTGGCTCTTTGGAAATCACTTTTTTCAATCAGGCTTTTGTCAAAGATGCTCTTAAGCAGGGTGACAGTTATATATTCTATGGAAAAGTATCAGGAAGCCTGCTCCGCCCGGAAATGTCTAATCCCATTTATGAGCGCACCGATAATGATAGCGACAACAGTGAACACAAAGGACAAGTCACAGGACGCATAATGCCCCTCTACTCTCTCACAGCAGGGCTGTCACAAAAGACCATAGCAACCTCTGTGCGAAGTGGTCTGGACAAATGTGCAGACGAACTCCCTGATGTACTACCTAACAATATTGCTCTGGAGTACGAACTTTGCAGAGCACGTTATGCATATGAGAATATACATTTCCCTGAGGGCTTCAAAGAGCTGGAAATCGCACGTAAAAGATTGATTTTTGAAGAACTCTTCGTACTTGTTACTGCAATGAAGTTCATGCGGGAAAAGCGAACAAAAAAAGTCGGGAGAAGTCTTGCAACACCGGACTTTGACGCATTTTACAGCGCACTTCCATTCACACCAACAAACGCACAAATACGAGCTATAGATGACGCTGCACGGGATATGGCATCCGATAGCCCAATGAACAGATTGATTCAAGGTGATGTTGGCTCCGGTAAGACCGTAATTGCTGCAGCATGCTGCTACATGACATGGTGTGCCGGATATCAATCTGCATTTATGGCACCCACAGAAATACTTGCAAAGCAGCACTATCAATCACTTTCTAAGCTACTTGAACCACTGGGAATGCAAGTTGGCGTATTAACAGGCAGCATGACTGCCAAGAATAAGCGGGAAACATATGAGAAACTTAGACTCGGCGAGATTGACATTATAGTCGGAACCCATGCTCTCATATCAGAAGCTGTAGAGTTTAAGGACTTAGCCCTCGTCATCACAGACGAGCAACACCGATTTGGTGTGAATCAGCGCTCACTTCTCACCGAAAAGGGCGACAGCCCACATGTCCTCGTAATGTCAGCAACACCAATCCCCCGCACACTGGCCCTTATTATTTATGGTGACTTGGATGTATCAATCGTAGACGAAATGCCACCGGGACGACAAGAAATCAAAACCCATGTTGTGGGCGAGCACCATAGAAGCCGTGCCTATGGATATGTAAAGCAACTGGTTGGCGAAGGACGCCAAGTGTATATTATCTGTCCAATGGTAGAGGAAGACGAAACTGCCGAAGAAGACAGCAGCAACAGTAATTTAAAATCCGTTAAAGAGTATTATGAAACCTTGAGCAAAAAAATCTTCCCTGAGCTCAACGTCGGACTAGTACACGGCAAGATGCCTGCAAAGAAAAAAGATGCTGCAATGCATGCTTTTTCAACAGGCGAAGCGGACATACTCGTTGCAACCACAGTCGTTGAAGTCGGCGTAGACGTACCTAACGCCGCCCTTATAATTATCGAAAATGCAGATAGATTCGGACTTTCACAACTTCACCAATTACGTGGTCGAGTAGGCAGAGGAGAGCATGAATCTCACTGTGTGCTGTTTCAAAGTCCGGGTAGTGGCGAGATCTCTCGCGAAAGACTCGACGTAATGAAAACAACCAACAACGGCTTTGTAATAGCAGAAGAGGACTTGAGAATACGCGGACCCGGTGATTTCTTTGGCTCAAGGCAACATGGTCTGCCTGAAATGCACATCGCAAACTTCGCAACAGACATGCTTATACTCAATCAGGCGCAAAATGCCGCAGAGGAGCTATTACAAACCGACCCAAAACTGGAGTTGCCCGAAAGCCAAAAACTAGCCGCACAAATCAAACGCCTTTTCGAAATCAACGAAGACAAGTTGAATTAGTGCTTTTATTTTGCTTTGATTTACTATATAATGATTTCTACAACTTAATATACAAAACAAACGACGGAGGTGACGAATGTCTGATCGAATACCAGCGTTTAAGAGAATTTTACTTAAAGTTAGTGGCGAAGCACTTGCAGGTGAGAAAAAAACAGGTCTTGACTTTGAAGTCATACGAAATGTATGCGAAGCAATAAAGGAATGCGTTTCTCTGGGAGTAGAAGTTGGCATTGTTGTAGGCGGAGGAAATTTCTGGCGCGGAGCCCAGCATGGTGGCGGCAAAATGGAACGAACAAGAGCCGATCACATGGGCATGATGGCTACAATCATGAACTGCCTTGCAGTAGCCGACGTACTGGAACAGCTCAATGTACCCGTCCGAGTACAAACAGCACTATCAATCACATCAGTGGCAGAGCCATATATACGTCTTAGAGCCGACAGACATCTTAGAAAAGGACGCGTTGTCATATTCGGTTGTGGCACAGGAAATCCGTTTTTCACAACAGACACAGCAGCTGTCCTACGTGCAGCAGAAATTGACGCCGATGTAATTCTTCTTGCGAAGAACATCGACGGAGTATATACAGCAGATCCGAAGAAAGACCCAAGTGCAACAAAATTTGACACCATCACATATGGAGAAATGCTCATGCGTGGGCTTGCCGTCATGGACTCAACCGCAACATCTCTGTCTATGGATAACGACATTCCGGTTATACTCTTTGCACTTGAAGATCCTGAAAATATCGTCCGTGTAGTTATGGGCGAAAAAATAGGCACAGTCATCATAAGTCAAAACTCAGAATAATCAAGCCCATATTGGATAATTTCCTACTTTTTTTCGCTAGCACGGGTCTTATCGCCCTACATACGCGAAAAATTCGTAGAAAACCATCCAACATGTGCCACATAATAACAACTATATTTTGGAGGTTTATAAATGTACGAAGAATATGAAAACAAGATGAAGAAAGCAGTAGATTTTCTACAAAGCAGTTACTCAACAGTCCGTGCCGGTCGCGCAAATCCGGCAGTTATCGAGCCCATCAAAGTTGATTATTACGACACTCCAACCCCCATTAACCAAATTGCAGCAATTTCTACTCCTGACCCAAGAACATTAATGATTTCTCCTTGGGATGCAAGCAGCCTTAAGCCAATCGAAAAAGCAATATTGGCATCTGATCTCGGTATCACTCCTGCAAACGATGGACGTGTACTTCGCCTGCAATTCCCACAACCAACCGAAGAGCGTCGTAATGAACTGGTTAAGCAAATTCACAAGCAAGCTGAAGACGCAAAAGTAGCAGTCAGACACGTAAGACGTGAAACCGTTGATAAGTACAAAGCGCAAAAGAAAACAGGCGAAATCACTGAAGATGATCTAATCATTACTGAAAAAGACTTACAAAAGATAACTGATAAATATACTGACGAAATTGATGCAGTTGCAAAGAAAAAAGAAGCTGAAATCAGAGAAATCTAAAACTAAGGGTTTAGACTTTTATGCTGGGAATCTTTAAGAAAAAAAACAAACACACGTGGGAGTCAAATCGACTCCCACGTCATATAGCAATCATAATGGACGGAAATGGGCGCTGGGCGACTAAGCGTGCCCTCCCACGCACTGCAGGTCATGCTGCAGGTGCTGAAACATTCCGTCGTGTTGCCACGTATTGTAAAGATATAGGCGTTGAGTATCTCACCGTCTATGCTTTTTCGACTGAGAACTGGAAACGTTCCGAAGATGAAGTTTCAAAAATAATGGAACTTTTGGAGAAATATCTACACGAATCTATCGAAAAAATGGAACGTGACAAAGTAAAAATGAAGTTTCTCGGCGACACAACGGTCCTTTCACAAAAGTTACAGGACCTCATAGCCAAAACAGAAGAACTTTCTAAAAAATTCGACGGAGTGCAAGTAAACATCTGCCTTAACTACGGTAGCAGAGATGAAATAATTCGAGCTGCTCAAAAATACGCCGATACAATTATGATAAATCCCGAAACACAGCCTCTCACAGAGAAAGTATTCGCAAAACTTCTATACACTGATGATATCCCCGATCCCGACCTTGTCATAAGACCCAGTGGCGAAATGCGATTATCGAATTTCCTACTATGGCAAACTGCGTACTCTGAGTTCTATTTCACAGACACATTGTGGCCTGATTTTGACGAAAGCGAACTCGACCTTGCAATCGCAACATACCAAGCAAGAGATAGGCGCTACGGAGGAACCAAATGAAAACTCGAATTATAGTAGCTGCAGTGCTATTACCGATATTTTTTTGCATTTTATTCATATTTCCGCCATATGTACTCACTATAATGATTGCAGCAATTAGTGCAATCGGCGCATACGAACTACTCTCGGCTACAAAAATACGCAAGACAAGTGTCCTCGTATATACAATGTTTGCAGCTATTCTTATACCCTTTGCAATATTTCTAAGCGTACTAATTGGCGCCACAACAACAATGCTCGCCTCATTGCTATTAGTCATTGCTTTCTTACTCTTATGCCTGTTGGCAATTGAAGCAGTTTTAACATCTAATAGAGGAAGCGACCCAAAGCAAGCATCTACAAATAAATCAAACGCAGGGAAAGGCTCCAAAAACTCTAAAACAAAGAAAAGCAACTCTGATGATTCAGATAAAAGAATCAAGTTTAGACAAATCCCCATAGCTCTTGCAGCCGGCTTGTTAATACCATTACTGCTTTCAACCCTTATTAATCTAAGAACAACATCCTATAACATTGGACATCTTCTCATTTTACTGCCGGTAATTGCAACTATCTTGACCGACTCAGGAGCATATTTCACAGGGGTTGCCTTCGGTAAGAAAAAGCCGTTTCCAAATATCAGTCCAAATAAAACAGTAGAAGGTTTCATCGGCGGTTTTATAATTGGAACCGCAGGCATGTTGATTTATGGGCTCATTCTCTCAGCTGTAACCACTTTCGGTGTGAGATTCGAAGTTCTTATACTATATGGAGTACTCGGCTCATTCATGACAGTACTTGGTGACCTGACATTTTCACTAATAAAGCGTAAATGCGGCATAAAAGACTATGGACGCCTGCTCCCCGGTCACGGCGGTGCACTTGACCGTTTCGACAGTCTGATCTTCGCTGCTCCAACCATGTATCTTCTCACGTTGTTAATCCCTGCAATAATCATTAGTTAAACCAGATATCGTCAAATAGGGCACGAAAAGCTAACATCATTCTGCACATAGTCGCAGAATCTCGTAAGTACAGATTTTTAGATTCTGCGACTTCGCGCATAATGACGGGAAGGAATAATCGAGAAAAACAATATGAAGAAAACTGTAACAATATTAGGATCAACAGGATCAATCGGTCGACAGACCCTGGAAGTAGTTGAACATCTTGGGCTTTCGGTTTGTGCATTAAGCGCAGATAAAAATATCGACCTACTTGAAGAACAAATTCGTAAGTTCAAACCTATGTTCGTTTCAGTCTACAACATAGATGCTGCCTTTGAGCTGACATCCCGTATAAGTGACACAACCACAACTGTACTGCCCGGCTTAAGCGGACAAGTAGCCGTTGCATATGAAAGTGGCGCTGACGTAATCGTCACAGCCATTGCAGGGCAAGCAGGACTTGAACCCACTCTCGCAGCACTAAGGACGGGCAAGCGTGTAGCGATCGCTAATAAAGAACCACTGGTCTGCGCAGGTGAGCTGGTAATGGAAACAGCAAAAAAGCATGGCGCAGAAATAATCCCTGTAGACTCTGAACACTCTGCTATATTCCAGTCTTTGGCCGGTGCGAGCACACCGCATATTAAAAAGATAATCCTCACTGCATCCGGCGGACCATTTCGTGGCATGAACCGTAAAGATCTGGAAAATATAACTCCCGAGCAAGCTCTCAAGCATCCTAACTGGGACATGGGAACAAAAATAACCATTGACTCTGCAACAATGATGAACAAAGGGCTTGAACTCATTGAAGCAATGCATTTATTTGACATAAGCCCCGATAATATTGAAGTCGTAGTGCACCCTGAAAGCATTGTCCACTCTATGGTAGAGTTTGCCGACCACAGCACAATCGCACAGCTTTCAAACCCTGACATGCGCCAACCTATCCAATATGCACTCACATACCCCGCCCGTGTGCCATCCCTCACAACACCTCTCGACTTAACACAGCTTGGCACGTTAACCTTTGAAAAACCGGATATGGACGCATTCCCCTGCCTACGCCTTGCATACGAAGCAGCGCGAAAGGGTCAGAAAGCATGCGCTATTCTTAATCAAGCAAATGAAGAAGCCGTTGAGTTGTTCTTAAGCAGAAAAATAAGATTCAACGACATCTCGACATATATCGAAAACGCTCTCATAGAAAGGACTTCTTAATGTTCATATTTTTAGGAATACTTGCATTTGGAATAATCATAGCCATCCATGAACTCGGTCATTTCCTTGCCGCCAGAGCATTTGGCGTAAAGGTTAAAGAGTTCGCAATTGGCATGGGACCAAAATTATTTGCAAAACAAGGAAAAGAAACTCTGTACAGCCTCCGTGCACTACCATTTGGTGGATTTTGCGACATGGAAGGTGAACACGAAGAAGGTGACGAGCCAAATCCTCGCTCATTTTTGAGTCAAAAAAGATGGCGCCGCATCGTCATTCTAGCAGCAGGTAGTGCTGCAAATATCATTTCAGCATTTATAATCATCTTCATCTTAACAGTTGGATTAACCGGATTTGTAGGTACAACACTCACAAGCGTGTATGACAATTTTCCGGAAGAAGGGCCTGCTAAAATTGTAGCAGGAGACAGGTTTGTTGAACTCAACGGAGAAAGACTCTTTTATCAAGATGATATAAACCTCTTTCGAATGTTGCATGCCGGAAACCCGCTCATATTTACAATAGATCGCGACGGCGAGCTTATCGAATTCGAAAGTCGCCCCCATCTAATGCATAGGTATACCCTCGATGGAGATATGTTATATAGGCACATTTACAGGTATGATAATGGTGAGCTTATATCATATGAAAGACTGCATACAGACGAATATGAGCATGTTGTCGCGCAACTAAATACACTTCACGAAGACGAGGATATTGATGAATACGCCGTCTACAGACGGATATTCAGATACGACATAACCTATAATTTCATCGGAAATAACCTATGGGAAACTATACAATACTCAGGCTATCAAATGTTTAGCTTTGCACGAATGATTCGCATCAGCATCTCGATGATGATAAGTGGTGCTGCCGGTGTCGGAGATATGGCTGGCATCGTCGGAATTGTGGATGTTATGAATACAGTAGGACAAGAAGCTGAAACAGTCGGTGATGGAGTCCTTCGTATGATAGGCTTCGCTGCATTTATTGCAGTGAACGTTGGAATAATCAACATGCTTCCAATCCCTGCAATGGACGGTGGTAGAATCCTATTCATCTTCGTCACATTTGTAATTGAAAAAGTCACACGCAGACCCCTCGACCCCAAATATGAAGGATATATCAACACAGTAGCCTTAGTATTACTTCTGGGATTAATGGCATTTCTATTTTATAATGACATTGTACGAATCATTTCGAATCGTTGATAGGATTATTTCAGAATAACCACAGATTGATGCGCAAAATGACCACCCTTTTTCATGGTTATTTTGTGGCTGAGCTTTAAAAAGGATAATCATAAAAATGGGTGTAAATAAAGCAGAGCGAATTACAATTCAATCAATGACCACCACAAAAACATCTGATGTGGAGCCAACTATTGCACAAATCAAAAGACTTGAAGCTCTTGACTGTGACATTATTCGTGTTGCTGTGCCCGATATCGCATCTGCAGACGCAATTACCGAAATAAAAAAGCATATAAAAATCCAGCTGGTGGCAGATATTCATTTTGATCATAAACTTGCACTTCGTGCTATTGAAGCCGGCGCAGATAAAATTCGCATTAACCCGGGCAACATTGGAGGCGAAAAAAACGTCAAAGCAGTCGCAACCGCTTGTAACCAGAAAAATATTCCCATCAGAATTGGCGTTAACAGCGGAAGTCTTGAAAAAGAAGTACTGGAAAAATACGGCGGAGTTACAGCGGAAGCTATGGTTGAGAGCACCATGAACCATGTTGCATTACTAAATAAATACGATTTTGACAACATTTGGCTTTCAGCAAAAGCATCAAGCGTCCCACTAACAGTTAGAACATACCGCCTACTTCATGAGCAAACAAATTATCCGCTCCATCTTGGCATAACCGAAGCAGGTACAGAGTATAACGGCATAATCAAAAGCTCCATTGGCATAGGCACACTACTTCTGGAAGGCATTGGCGACACAATCAGAGTATCTCTGACCGCCGAACCTGAAAAAGAAATAATCGCTGCTAAAGCCATCCTGAAAGCACTCAACCTGCGCTCCGGCATTGACATCATTTCATGCCCCACATGTGGCAGATGCAATATAGACGTGATAAAAATCGCAAATGAAGTCGAACAACGACTGGATAAACTAGCACTCCCAACACCAACGGCATTAACAGTGCAAAGCCAGCAAAGTCCACAAGACCAGCAAAACCTCACCATTGCAATTATGGGATGTGCAGTCAACGGACCCGGCGAAGCAAGACAAGCAGACTTTGGTATCGCTGGTGGCAACGAAGTCGGCATATTATTCGCAAAAGGCGAAATAGTCAAAAAATCCATACCAATGCACCAACTTGTAGATGAACTACTGGAACTGATAGTTAACACTAAGCACGAATAAGGAGAACAAGTGAGCAAACAAATACCCCTTTATGATGTGTTTCCCTTTTTAAAACAACATACAAGACTCGCGACCGACTACACTACGGCGCGAGTCCTTTCAGCGGTGGTAAATCAACCTAAGACAAATATGGACCTAACCCTACGCTTTGACGGTCCCGTACCGCCATATGAGATAAGCGTACTGGAAGAGATTATCTCCGGCGAGTACGGCATCAAAGCAGTAAATATCGTTGCATCCTTTGAGCGTAGCCATGCTCCGGCAGCAGGCAACGCCCAATCTTCCGGTGGTACAAATTCAACAGCGACTGGCTCAAATTCGGCAAGTCCTTTAAAAAAACGCTCATCTTCAGGCACAAAAGGCGGCTCATCAAGTAAGCAGTCCAAGTCCGCCATATTAGGACGTGCTACCAAGACTAAGCCTACACCTATGGGTGATGTCAAACTAGAAGATGGTAATGTGACTATCAGAGGTGAAGTCTTTGAAGTAAAAAGCAGGTATCTGGACAAGAGCAGATCATGGCTACTGGACTTTAACATCACCGACTACACCGGAAGCATACATGTATTTAAATTCATGAGAGAAGAAAACGCCTCAAAGGTTGCAGGAGCGATTAAAAAAGGCATATATATAACCGTAAGTGGCACATTGGGCTTGAGTAAATACGATAGCGAATTAACACTTGACCCAAAGAACATCTTTCTAAGTGAAGAAGAAAGAGTTGTAAGAGCAGATAATGCAGAGAAAAAACGTATTGAGCTCCATCTTCATACAAAAATGTCCGCAATGGACGCTCTCACAGACATAGCAGAAGTAATTAAAAAAGCTGCAGAGTGGGGACATCCCGCTATTGCAATCACTGATCATGGTGTTGCGCACTCATTCCCCATTGCAGCGCAAACAGCGCGCTCTCTTAAAGGCAAAATCAAAGTAATCTACGGCATAGAAGGATACTTCCGCAATGACGAGCTTGAACCACAGACAAAAGGCAAAAAAAGACGCAATAGTCACATAGTCATACTTGTCAAAAATCAGACAGGTATGAAAAACCTATACGAACTCATTACAAAGAGCCATATAGAATACTTTGATGGAAGACCAATTATATATAAGTCCATACTGGATCAGCACCGGGAAGGGCTGATTCTAGGCTCTGCTTGTGAATCAGGAGAAGTATTTAAGGCAATTCTCAACACACAGCTACCACGTGAAGAACTTCATAAAATCGCAAGCTATTATGACTATCTGGAAATAATGCCAATTAGCAATAATAACTTCATGCTATATACAGAACCTCCAATAGCAAAGAGTGAAGATGAACTGCGATCATTCAACAAAGATATTATCGATCTTGGGCGTGAGCTAAATAAACCTGTCGTTGCCACAGGTGATGTTCATTTCCTGCACCCTGAGCATGAAGTATATCGTCAAATACTTCTCACATCCAAAGGCTTCAGTGACTCAACAAGCAATAATCCACTCTATTTCAGGACCACAGATGAGATGCTTGAAGAGTTTAGTTGCCATGGCAAAGATATCGCATATGATGTAGTAATTAAGAACCCACGTATTGTTGCTGACATGTGTGAGAATGTTGATCCACTACCAACAACAGGGCAGCTCTATCCACCAAAACTGGAAAACAGCGCAGAAAACCTCAAAAAAATCGTCTATGACACAGCAGTTGAATTGTATGGCGAAAATACGCCCGAGATAGTAACAGAGCGAATTGAATATGAGCTATACGACATCTTAAGACTCAACTATGATGTTATATATATGGCAGCACAAAAGCTGGTTGCATTTCTCAAGGTACAAGGAAGTCGTGTGGGCTCGCGAGGTAGCGTCGGCTCATCATTAGTTGCACATCTGGCAGGGATTACAGAGGTAAACCCCCTACCTGCACACTATCGATGCCCAAGCTGCAAAAAGTCCGAGTTCATTCCCACTGCCTCCTGTGGAGCAGACATGCCCGGCAAAGAATGTGACTGTGGTGTAGCATTTACCAAGGATGGATTTAACATACCATTTGAAACATTTATGGGCTTTGATGGAAATAAAGTCCCTGACATTGATCTGAATATCTCAAGTGAACATCAAAACCTCGCTCATAGATTCACAACAGAAATGTTCGGAAGCGAGTTTGTATATAGGGCAGGAACAATCGGCACCGTTAAAGAGAAAAACGCATATAGATTTGTAAAAAGCTATCTTGAGAAAATCGGAAAATATGCTACCAGAGCTGAAGAAAATCGCCTTATACATGGCTGCTTAGGAGTTAAGCAAACAACAGGTCAGCATCCCGGCGGGCTTATCATCATACCTCAAGATTTAGCACTAACAGACTTCTGCCCTGCCCACTATCCAGCTGATGACAAGGATAAAGGCACAATAACTCTACATTATGAATATAAATATATTGAAGATAATCTTATAAAATTAGACATACTTGGACATGAAAATCCCACCATGTTACGAATGCTGGAAAACATGACAGGCATTGATGCTGATAATATAACACTGGACGATCCTGAAACTATGTCATTGTTCTCATCTCCTGACCAACTGGGACTTATAGAGGAAGATGACGCTATCATAGGTGAAACAGGTTCTATAGCTATACCTGAGTTCGGCACGCCATTTACAAGAAGAATGCTATGCGACACTCAGCCCGGAAACTTTGATATGCTGGTGCGCCTATCAGGCTTTTCACATGGTGAAAGCGTGTGGGAAGGCAATGCAAAAGAGCTGATTATAACAGGAACAGCCACTGTTGAAGAAGCTGTAAGTAGTCGTGACGATATAATGCTCTATCTTATACGGCAAGGCATGAACGATCGCGATGCATTTAAAGTGTCCGAAAGTGTGAGAAAAGGCAGAGGAGTACCAAAAGGCTTAGATGAGCAAATGGCAGAGCTGGGAGTACCGGCATGGTATATCGACTCATGCAATGCAATAAAGTACCTATTCCCAAAAGCACATGCCGTTGCTTATGTCATGATAGCATTTCGCATTGCATGGTTCAAAGTTCACAGACCACTTGAATTCTATAGTGCACATTTTTACCGACGTAGGAAAAACTTCGACGCTTCAATCATGACACGGGGAATCGATGTCGTGCGTAATAAAATCAGAGAACTTCAACAGATGAACGAGCAAAGAACCGGCAAAGACTCAGAAACCCTAACAACACTTGAAGCATGCTATGAGTACTACATGCGAGGATTTGACTTTGCAAGTATCGACCTCTATGAATCAGATGCTGAGAAGTTTCTAATTCTCGACGATAAGAGCTTACGCCCACCATTTGTGGCTGTAGCCGGACTTGGAGAAACCGCAGCACAAGACCTTGCAACAAATAGAGAGGGACGAGAATTTATATCAATTGATGACATATCCGCCGCATGCCCAAAAATGAATAAAACCAATCTTGACAAACTCAAGCAACTTGGTGCACTACGCGACCTCCCCGACTCAAGCCAAATGTCGCTATTTTAATGAGAAAGGTATATTGCAATGTATTATGACCGTGTTATAATTGGCGCAGGAATATATGGCCTGTATGCAGCTGAATATTGTGCAAAGCTCGGTTATACTGTCCTTGTGATAGAATGTGAAAGCGCAGCATTTGCACGAGCATCATATGTGAATCAAGCACGCTTGCACATGGGTTACCATTACCCTCGCTCCTATTCCACGGCAATAAAAACTGCGCAATACTTTGATCGCTTTGTATCTGACTTTAAAGAAAGCATTAATAACGAATTTAATCAAGTGTATGCAACATCAACTAACTTCTCATGGACAAATAAAAAGCAGTTTATCAAGTTTTGTAACAATGCAAATATACGTTGTGACAGCATAAATCCTGAGATGTACTTCAATAATGAGCTATGTGATGGCGCATATTTGACAAAGGAATATGCCTTTGATGCAAAGTCAATCAAAATCACATTACTCAATAGAATCAGCAAGTATAGCAACGTCGACATACGATATAGTACTGAAATCACTAGCATCTCTGAGAGTAGCGGTGCGTTTGACCTCGTTTTGCGGTCATCCGACCCTGTTTCAACCAAGTATGTCCTAAACGCTACATACGCTTCAATTAATCAGATTCAAACACTTGCGCAACTTAACACCTTTCAGATTAAATACGAACTTTGCGAAGTCATACTCTGCAAAGTATCAGATAATTTAAAAAATGTCGGTATCACTGTAATGGACGGACCGTTCTTCTCCATCATGCCATTTGGCAACACAGGCTATCATACGCTTACATCTGTGACATTCACTCCACATATGTCGAGCCATGATATTTTACCTACATTCGATTGTCAGTCAAAAAGTGACGGCTACTGCACACCTGAAAGATTGGGCAACTGTAATACATGCCCTGCCAAACCAAAAAGTGCATGGCAATATATGTCAACACTTGCAAAGAAATACATGAAGCCTGAGTACAAGTTTGAATATGTTGACTCATTATACTCAATGAAACCAATTCTGAAAGCATCAGAGATTGACGACTCCAGACCAACACTGATTTCAAAAAGCAGTGAAAACCCCACATTTGTAAGTGTACTCTCAGGAAAGATAAACACCATATACGACATGGACGAGGTGCTACATGAAAGATAACAATAAAGACAGCTGTTTCGTTTCAGCAGTAATATATATCCATGATGATGAGCACATCATCGCCGACACACTGCGCTCAATCTCCTACACTCTCTCTAAGCAATTCGAAAACATTGAGCTCATATGTGTCGACGATGCATCTACGGACAAAAGCGTTGAAATCATTCGCTCAATCAGCGCCGAACTACCTGTGGGCTCTATCAGCCTGATACAAATGGGTAACTATCATGGTTTAGAAAAATCTATGAGTGCCGGAGTTGATAAAGCAGTCGGCGATTTTGTCTATGAAATCGACAGTGCCACAAGGGATTATAAACCTGAACTATTGTTAGAGATTTACCAAAGATCTCTACAAGGATACGACATAGTAAGCGCCTCTCCTCAGAAAGCACCCACCAACTCAAAATTCTTCTATAAGCTGCTAAGCACAGCAGGCAACGAGAATTACACACTCTCAACAGAAACACTGCGTATTCTGACCAGAAGAGCGATTAACCGTATAGACGGGACAAATAAGAACATCTTCTACCGCAAGATTGTCTACACCACCAGTGGCTTAAGTACAGACAGCATTATCTACGAACAAGATCAAATAAAAAGAAAAAAGCATAGTCGTAAAGTACGCCATGCAAGAATGAATCTGGCTATCGATACGTTAATCGTCTTTACAAATCTGGCATATCGCATATCCATCACACTGAGCATTATTATGGCAATCTTTATGTTTACAGCGGGAATATACACAGTTATCGCATACTTCTCCGGTGCACAAATCATGGAAGGCTGGGCACCTATAATGGGGCTTATCTCAGCAGGCTTCACAGGAGTATTTCTCATCCTAACAGCACTAATTAAGTATTTTGACATACTGGTAAAACAAACCTTCTACCAGAAGAACTATTTGATTTCCACAATAGATGAACTGAAGTAGTAGAGGTTAGGGACTAGGGGTTACCAATGGTGTCATCCTGCGCGAAGCCGCAGGATCCAGCAATAACAGATGACGTAGATTCTGCGACTTCGCGCAGAATGACGAGGTAAATAATATGAAAATTCTTCCAAATCGCTTGGATCGTGCATATGCACTCCATCAAACTGAATACGAAGAAGCCGCGCTACGAGTCCTC
>Ga0123355_10000139_pt1 | contig 86692 bp, 68 predicted proteins | sample TergutEmb28metaG_3_FD_89872 | JGI IMG/M metagenome (GOLD analysis project Ga0123355, IMG submission 89872) | Embiratermes neotenicus P1 segment gut microbial communities from Petit-Saut dam, French Guiana - Emb289 P1 | ecosystem: Host-associated > Arthropoda: Insects > Digestive system > Gut ... | reverse complement strand
TGCCGCCATGCTACGCGGTAAAACCTTGAAAGGCCACAGGCATTACTGCGGTTTTCCCACGTAGCCTGGACAACAAAAATCCTGTGGCGATATTGTCCAGTTTATTTAGTAACAGACCCTTAGCACATTCATACATTGCTTTTAATGTCCTCTAAAATTAGAAAAATTTAAAGATTTGATCTAATACGCCGGATGTCATAACATTGACATCTGGAAAAGCCAAACTGATTTTATCATTAAGCACATCGACAACAACATTTTCTGTGGAAAAGTGTCCGCCATCTATTACATTAATTCCTAACTCTTTTGCTTCAAGGAAAAGATGGTATTTAAGGTCAGCAGATACAAAGGTATCACAGCCGCTCCTTATAGCATTAGACCATTGGGAGCTGCCGGAACCGGAGGCAATTGCAACCTTGTGCACGTCTCGACCAGCGTCATAGTATTTGAATCCATCAGCATGAAGTGTTCTTTTAAGCACGGCAAGATATTCATCCATTGTACAAACTTCTTTTAGATATCCAAGTCTGCCCAGTGAGACTATTTCTCCGTTATCAAGTCGAACCGCATCGGACAAGGGATCTGCTTGCCTATCATTGTCGGCAATTCCAACGGCGACAGCAAGAGCATCATTTACACCTCCGCGAGCAGCGTCAAGATTTGTATGCATGCATATTGCAGAGATACCGTTTGTCAACAAGCGAACAATTTTATTGCCTGTCAAATCAGTATCTGTGACCGTATTTAGTGAAAAGAACATTGGGTGATGGGCAACAATTAGTTCTACATTATTATCGATAGCTTCTGTTATAACCTCATCAGTTATATCGAGACTGACAAGAATGTTTGTCACATCAGAAGTTGATGTTCCTACGAGAAAACCAACATTATCGCTCTCCATCGCCATCTCCAGGGGAGCAATCTCTTTAAGGAAACCATATACATCATTTACATTTGTCATAATAACGATTCCTTTCAGTACATTCACACGTTTATTTGGATTTAATCAAATAGCTTCTTTTCCGCGAACTTGAATGACGATGTATTGTTTTTTGTTATCTGTAACAGGAATGATTTTTAAAATATCATATTCGTTGTTATATAAATATCTGAATAAAATATTACGCTTTGATTGTGGTTGTAAAATGAGGTTCATGCTCAACCGATTAACCCAAAGTGCGTCTTGCAATATACTAACAATTGTCTCTCCACCCATCCCGGCAATGACAATAGTATCTACATCGGTTGGTTTAATGCCATCAAGCCCGGGTGTAACGAAAAAAGAGATGTCATCAGTAACACCATATGTTGTCCCAGAGCGACGTGCTGCTGAAAGTGAAGCTGCACTTATATCTGATGCGATAATTTTCTTAGCGATACCTTTTTGTGCAAGATGCACCGGTAAAAGTCCGTGATCAGATCCAACATCAATAACAGAAGCGCCATCTTCAATTAAGTCAGCCAATGCTTGAAGTCTTGCAGATAACCTTACACGTTTCAAAATGGGATACCTCAAATACATAGTATCTATGAAAGCAGTAGTTACTGGAACAAAAACAGGGCGCACCCGATACAGTAGCACATGAACAGCACACTGTATGCGGAAACCCCCGTTTTATTAGTGATTATGGCGTGGTAATAAGCTTATTCTTTTACAAGCCCATTCACTTTTACAAGTAAATCTTCCACGTCTACACCGTGAGCTGCACATGCTTGACCAAGTGTTTCACCACTTGCCATGGCACAGCCCAGACAGTTCATTCCCATAGACCTGAACAATGGCACAGCATCCGGTGCAATTTTCAGGATATCAGCAATAATCGTGTCTTTTGTAATTTGCGACATTTGTGTATACTCCTAAATTAATACTCTTCTCTTGATTTTGCGAAACAGTCGCTGCAATATACAGGTCTATCTGTTTTTGGCTCAAAAGGAATCTTTGCTTCGCCGCCGCAGTCTGCACATACAGCTGTGAAAAATTCTCTTGGTCCCTTTGCTGCTGCTTTTCTGTTGTCGCGGCAGGGTTTGCAACGTTGTGGTTCGTTTTGGAAGCCACGCTCGGCATAAAACTCTTGTTCACCCGCAGTGAAAATAAAGTCCTCGCCACATTCTTTGCATTGTAGTGTTTTGTCTTCGTACATGATAAATCCTCTCTTTGACATAAGTCTTACCCTTTATGGGTCGTGTATTTGCGTTCAGCTTGCACTGATTATCGCCTAAATTGGTTAACGCTTTGTGTTTAGAATCTGTGAAAGCTTCTTCCTGATTCGTTGCACAGCATTATCGATCGATTTGTCCGATTTGCTTAAACGTATTGCCATGTCATTATATGACATGCCTTCTAAATATAATTCCAGAACACCGGACTCAAATCGTGATAGTGTACCGTAAAGAAGTTTTTCGACCTCTCCGGCTTGCTCTCGTGCTATTACAAAGTCCTCAGGAACACGCAGAAAATACGTGCTTTGGGTATTCGTCTCATCAAGTTGAGAAGATTCCAATGATATATAGCTGTTGAGAGGGGTATGTTTATTCCCGGATGCCATTTTTATTGCACTGTAGATTCGTCTGCGAATGCAAAATTCAGCATATGTGGTAAATTTTGCGCCTTTATCCGGGTCGTAGGTTCTGATTGCGGACAATAGTCCCAACATTCCTTCTTGAATTAAGTCCTCGCTGTCGCCACCTGCCAGGAAATAGGGGCGAGCACAAGCTCTGACTAACCAAGCATAATCGGAAACAAGAGTTTCTTCGGTCTCCCCTGCAGTTGAATGAATGCAACCTGCATAATTATCGACACAAGGTCTCTTGTTATTGTAAATACTGTCCATCGCCGTGTTAGTATACGTTACCACCACTTGCAATGTCAAGCTGTTTTCAACAAAAAGTGAAAAAAATGTAAAATTAATGATAACATATGCTTAAAAAGTAGCTAAAGTGTTCCCATAAGTTTGATGATGTTGTCAGCGATTTCAGTAGAAAGAGCTTCAGTCTTTGCTTCAACGAGCACTCTTATTATTGGTTCTGTGCCGGAAGGGCGAATGTTTATACGACCGAAGCCATTAAGGATTCTTTCTTGCTTTTCAACTTCTTCCTTAAGTGCAGGGTGAGTTAAAATGTAGTCGCGCTGCTCAGGACCGCCGGTAATGGTGAAGCTGGGCATAACCTGGGGTAGTCGAGGTATATCACGTATTAATTCAGAAACAGTTTTCCCGGACTGTATTAGTACGTTGAGGAATAGAATAGCCGTGAGCTGCCCATCACCGCATGTCATATAATCAGAGAAAATGATATGACCTGAAGATTCGCCACCAAGATTACAGCCGAGCTTGTACATCAATTCCAGAACATGTCGGTCTCCTACATCTGAACGATGGAATGAAAATTCGTTTTCTCTTGCAAAAATATCCATTCCGGCATTTGAAACAATAGTACCGACGAAGGCATTGTTATTTAGAGTGCCTGCATTTGACATATGGCGTGCCATTACGGCAAGTATCATATCACCATCGACAGTTTCGCCATTTTCGTCAATTATAAGGCATCTGTCAGCATCGCCATCAAGAGCAACACCAATTCCGAAGCGTCCGGTTTTCATCATGGATTTTATATAATCAAGATTAGTAGAACCACACTCAACATTAATATTAACACCGTCAGGCTCGTCACATATGATTTCAAATTTTGCGTGTAAAAGTCTAAACAGATAACGTGCAGTTTCCGATGCAGCGCCATTTGCACAATCAATGGCAATTCTATCGGTGTATTTTCCTACAGCAGTTGATGCAAGAAACTTGAGATACTCATTTTTACATTCATCACACTCATCAGAAATTCTACCTATTTCGCTACCTGTCTTTTTTACAATCGTTGAATCGTTATCAATGAGAAACTCCATATATTCCTCAAAATTATCACTCATTTTGGTGCCGCTACTACCGAACATTTTTATCCCATTATGTTCAAATGTGTTATGTGATGCAGAGATAACAATGCCCATATCAGACTTGGTGTGTGTTGTTATAAATGCGACAGCCGGAGTTGGAAGAATACCGAGTAAAGTCACATCAACACCTGCAGAACAAAGTCCTGCAGAAAGCGCAGACTCAAGCATGTCACACGATATACGTGTATCACGCCCGATAACGACTCTCGGACGATGATCTCCGGATGGATGTTCACGTTCGGCTGCCTGCATCAAAATAGTTGCAGCAGCTTTGCCTATTTTCAAAGCTAGTTCAGCATCAAGGACTTCGCCGGCAATACCGCGAATCCCGTCAGTTCCAAAATATTTTCCCATGGTTTCACTCCTTTACGAAATATTACATCAAATCGTTAATTGCTCATTTCCTCCCAAATGTATCAAGCCTAAATGCTCATATGCGCGGCGTGTAACACAACGACCGCGTGGAGTTCTCGTGAGAAAACCCTGTTGCATTAAGAAAGGTTCATACACATCCTCTATTGTTATAGACTCCTCATTTATTGTGGCGGCGATTGTCTCAAGCCCTACAGGACCGCCACCATAGTTTTCTATAATACTGCTTAAAAGGCGTCTGTCGATTGAATCCAATCCGATTGCATCTATTTCAAGTCTAGTTAACGCATCGTCAGCTACAGCATGAGTGATTATACCATCAGCAGTAACTTCAGCAAAGTCACGAACTCTACGAAGCAAGCGATTTGCAATTCTTGGGGTACCACGACTTCGTAGCGCAATTTCTTGTGCACCGTCGGGCTGTGTGGGTATGGTCAGAATTTCAGCAGAACGTTCAACAATGGTTTGAAGCTCATCGACATTGTACATTTCGAGCTTTAAATCAATTCCAAACCTGTCACGCAAAGGCGATGAGAGCTGACCTGCACGCGTAGTTGCACCTACCAGTGTAAAGTTTTTTAACTCCAAACAGATTGATGTCGCAGACGGTCCTTGTCCTATAATTATATCGATTTGCTTATCTTCCATTGCCGGATAAAGGATTTCTTCAACGGAGCGGTTCATTCTGTGGATTTCATCTATGAAAAGCACATCATTTTCATTCAGATTAGTGAGAAGTGCAGCCAGATCTTTTGGCTTTTCTATAGCGGGTCCTGATGTCTTGCGCAGAGCTGCACCCATTTCGTTAGCAATTATAGCAGCGAGAGTTGTCTTGCCAAGTCCCGGCGGACCGTGCAACAGAACATGGTCTAGTGGCTCACTGCGGCGGCGTGCGCCTTCAAGAAAAATCGACAAATTACCCTTGGCTTTTGCTTGTCCGATGTATTGCTCAAGGGTTTGCGGGCGCAACCGAACTTCGTTTACGTCCTCGTCTAAATAATTTGCAGAAAGCAAAACCGCTTCTGACTCATCTTCGTGAAAAACTTCGTCACTAAAATTTATGGACATATTATAATCCTCTTTGTTTAGGGATAGGGGTCAGGGTTTAGTTAATAGATATCAGCCTCTTGCGCATTGCACGCATTTAATAGTATAATAACTCGATTGTGATGTCAAGGAGTTAAAGATTTACGAAAGGCATGGTCATCAAATTGGTAATACTTGGAATAGATCCCGGTGTAGCTACCGTTGGATTTGGTATAATAAGCGTTACAAACGGCATTGCGAAACTGAGTAGATACGGCGTTATATCGACATCTGCCGGAACGAGATTGGCTCTCAGGCTCAAGCAGATAAACAATGATGTCACAGAATTAATCGAAATATTTAAGCCGGAAGCAATTGCGATTGAAGAGCTATTCTTCAACACAAATCAAAAAACAGCACTATCAGTAGCACACGGTCGCGCAGCAATCATTCTGGCCGGTGAAGAACGCGGAATACCAATGTACGAATACACACCATTACAAATAAAAAAAGCTGTAACAGGACATGGTCACGCCACGAAAACGCAAGTTATGGAAATGGTCAAGCGCTTACTGGCAATGCAACAAGTTCCTAAACCGGACGATGCGGCAGACGCACTTGCCATCGCAATATGTCACTCGCGTTTTTCAAATTCACTGATGAACATCGAAGGGAGAAACATATGTTCTACTATCTAGAAGGCATAGTTACATTAAAAGCACAAAATCTTGCAGTAATTGATATAGGTGGAGTCGGCTACGCGTGTATGACAACACTAAACACACTATCTCATTTAGAAACAGGAAAGAAAGCCAAGCTCAACACTTATTGCAATATTAAAGAAGATGCATTTGATATATATGGATTCCATGATATCAGCGAAAAGCGATGCTTCGAACAACTTCTGAGTGTATCCGGTGTGGGACCAAAGGCGGCTCTCTCAATCCTCTCATCTGCATCTCCGGAATCACTAGCACTAGCAATAATCGGGGATGACGAATCCGCTCTCACCATAGCTCCCGGAATCGGAAAGAAGCTGGCTCAACGGATCATTTTAGAGCTAAAAGACAAAGTTAGCAAAGAAATGCCAATGCTAAAAGCATCGGGATTCAAACTATCGGCTGGAGCTGTAAATCAACCAGGTGGCAAACAAAACGAAGTCGCTGCAGCACTGACAGTACTAGGCTACAGTCAAGGTGAAATCTCCGCAGCACTACGAGGTGTAGACATAGAAACTCTGTCGGTCGAAGAAATCATACGCGAAGTACTTAAGGGTAGCGTAAAGTAATCTACCCGGCGAAACGGCAACCACCATTACCACAACTACGACTGCTAGGACAAGCGGGCGCACCGCTACCCGTATTCATAATATAAGCAGGAGCAGAAGTATACACTGTCTCCATACTAGTTGAACCGCATTTCGGACACGGAATGCGGCTCTCTGACTTTTCAGCCATCGTAGCCTTTATATTATCCTCATGGCTACAATCAACACACCGCAAATCATAAAATGGCATAAAACATCTCCTAACATTATTTTACCTCGTCATTCTGCGCGAAGTCGCAGAATGACGTTAGTTTTTTATAGACTATTTGACATTACCCATTTTTGCGTACACTTGCCTTGAAAGCGTAGGAATATAATTATGATAATACCCTCTGCAGCTCTCAACAATCGACGTAATCATCTACTCAACGTCATAGATTTGATCTTTTAGTCCCAGTTTGTTTATATATTCCTTGTACTTACGCTTATCGCGCTCTTTGATTTTATTTATCACAGCATTCTTACAAAGCCTATACAAAAACTTGACCAACACCACACTATAAATAGCAGCGCAGATAACCGGAAAAACTAAGAACAACAAAGATAATGCTAACAAAAACGCAACCCAGTCCTCGGCAAACCTCGCAGCATTTTCCCAGTACGGAAGGGTGATTGGCTCAGTACGCATACTGCGTTCACCAAATGAACCAATTCGAGAAAATGAATTCTCTAATGAAAAACGCCTGCTATTTTCAACAATGAGAACAGCTTCGCCGGTCATAGCATCAACTATTGAATTATATGCAAAGCCGGTGATGGGATCGGGCATAACAATGGTGTAACTACTAATGCTCACACCGCCCTCTGTCATTTCATCAAGTATCTCAAACGACATAAACAAACCTGCATCATATGTGTACGCACGAGAGCTGGCAAAATCAGTTTCACGAGCAATTACACCCGCAATAACAAATGGTCTGTCGTTAATATAGACTTCAAATCCGGAAACCCGTATTGCACCAAATAGACGCCATGCAAGCTCTTCATCAATGACGATGCGATCATGCATAATATCATTTGGAGTAATATAACTTCCATCTCTCAAACGCAATGGATTAAACAAGAAAAAGTCACCACCAACGGCAATAGCCTTTACATTGACAGTTCCGTGAGGCTCTAAAATAGAAACATCGGTACTTGTAGACCAAGCATCTGTGTGAAGCCTCCGTGCAGGTGTTGACTCCAACGAAGCAGCACGCAAAGAATCATTTACATCTGAACGCAACTGATGGATAGCTTGCTCGTCGAACTCATTGGATTCCGGAAAGAAAATTGAAATTTGTGCAAAGCGCTCACCACTTTGACCTGCCCACGCAGAAGCAGCTTGTTGGCTTCTAAGCGACTCTTGAATTGAAGCTGATGCTGACAGGCATACTATAAAAGCAATAAGACATATGACGTTTATCGCTATTATGACTATTCTTTTTCTCACGTAAATGACCATACCTTTCAGTCAATTCAGTCAATAATCCATGGCCAGTACATCATATATGGAATAACTGGTTTTATATGTCGCGGATTTTTGTCACAAAACAAGGCACGAGGAGGGCGAATACCCATTATGGGTTGTCGACCAACCTTACTTGCATACCCGGTTCTATCGGGGCGTTTGATGTTGTTATTACAAAATCGCCACTTGACAAAGCTCCGCTAACAGCAGTATGAGTATCATCAGAAGAAATGATATTTACATCTGCTCTTGTGGCAATAAAGCGATTGCCGAGAGCGCCGGTTCGAGACACCACAACCAACACGAAATCGCCATTTGTATCACTTCGAATCGCACTATTTGGCACAATAGTACTGAAATTCTCGGTTCTTTGATCTAATATGAGATTAAGTTGCATTCCACTTGAAATATTATCTCCGGTGATTGTAAAATGCAGCAACCTTTCTGCTACTGGATTTTGCGGGTAAGGTCTAATATTTGTTAGCGTTGCAAAAAGTTCTTCGCCGAAACCCCAGAAACCTCTATCAACATTTGCTTGATCACCGATACTAACTCTGTTTGCCCGCTCGGCAGAAACAGGGAATGAAAGAGAGTAACCTCTATCAACAACTTCGATAACCATTAACGGTGTATCAGGATCCGTTTGATTACCCGGAGAAATATTGATAGCAGTAACAATACCGCCAACTAACGACGTAATTACAGGACCTGTATCAGCTTGTTCTAATCTTTCGATTGCAGCTTTTTTGTCCTCAATTTCCTGCTTGAGTTCTCTAAGTTCAATATTGTTGAGAGCTGTATCAACACCAGCTCCGGCTTGTGTTAAGGACAAGCCGCGAATCAAATCATCAAGGGCCTGCTGTGCTTGGCGCACAGAGTCGTTGGCAGCATTCCAAGAATCTCTATTTCCTTGTTGTGTAGAAAGCTCTGTCTGGGCAGCTGCAGCTGCAGCTGTGGCGCTTTCAAGTGTTGAACGTGCCAGTGTGACTGCGACTAGGGCTTCATTGCGTGCAGCCTCTGCTTGTGCATATACATATGGATCGCCGCTACCTAATGGTGGAGGTGGATTGAGACTATTCAGATAAATTTCAGCCAAATCAAGTTCAAGCTGTTTATCTCGTGCGGTTGAATCAGCTGAACTTAATGCAGTTTGCGCCTGCGTATTAGCAGTTTGCGCAGCGTTAAGTGCTGCAACACTATACGATATACGGTCCCGTGCTATTTGCGCTTCAGTTACATTGCTTCGTGCTCTTTGAATCTCTGAATTTGCCATCGAAAGATTTCCGTCGGGTCTGGTGAGTTCCAGAAGCTTTACTTCAAGTCCAACTTCAAGAGAGTGAAGTTCTGCTTTGGCAGCTTCTAACTCCTCGCTACCATCGCCAACCAATGTGATTAGAACATCACCGATATCAATCTCGTCATATAATCGCACAGGCACTTCGGCGACAGTACGAGTTTGAGAAATCTCGACCTCAAAACTCTCGTTAGCTTGAACCTGACCACTTCCGCGTATTCTTGCAGTAATGGTGCCGGAAGAAGTGAAGACGGTGGCAACTTCGGGCAACGAGCGGTTCATAATTTGTGTTGAGAGAATGGTTAACAAAGCCAGCACAATCACAAAAATGATTCCTGCATATATTGCCCAAGTCCTTTTTTTAACTACTGTATCTTTCATAGTAATTACCGTTCCTTTTTGTAGGGGACGGCGTCCTTGACGTCCCGCAAATTTGAGATTATACATGTCATACGAGGTTTGTGTTAAGTATTACCCCTTAACAGAACCGGAATGCGTAATGCCTTCAACGAGGGCTTCCTCGCCATGTAAGAATAGTAACAGAGGAGGTATCATATATACAACAGCGACGGCAAAAGCGATCCCAGCCTCCTCCGCATTTATTGTTGATAAAAATACTGACATTGGCTGCGCATCCCTGCTATCGAGCAAGATAAGTGGAAGTTCAACCATGTTCCAGTAATCAATGAACACCAAAATTGCTATGGAGTAAAGTGCACTTCTACATTGAGGTATGCACACCTTGACAAAAATTTGCCATTCATTTGCACCATCAAGCTTTGCAGCCTCAATCAATGCAGTCGGTATACGTCGCATGAACTTTGTCAGAAGAAATACAGAGAAAGGTGCGAATATTCCGGGAAATAGCACTGCCCAGCGTGAACCCAAAATGCCAAGCCAATCTGCTACAAGGAAATTAGGAACAATAGTTACCTGATAGGGCATTAGCATAAGAACTATATAGAAGAAAAACAAGAAATTCTTAAATTTCCCTCTATACCTGGTAAAGCTGTATGCGGCAAATGATGCAATTCCGACTTGAAATACAACAATTGGAACAACAAGGATTATTGAATTCCAAATCATTCCTATATATTCAGGGCTTCTGAAAAGTACAGTAGCGTACTGGTCAACAGTAATTATATCCGGCATGAGCTTAAGATTAACACTATCTGCAACATAAGTGCCGACGCCAGGTCTGGTCATATCAAAAATCATACCGTAATTTGCAGCAATCTCACTTTGTGTCATAAACGAGTTTGTTATTGTGAGAACAGTAGGCGTGAGAAATAGTAATGCAAAAGCAGCTGTTATGATAAAGAGTGCTGTGCGCCCAAAATAACGCTTCCTCATTCTTCCACATCCCTTCCAAATCGGTTCTCGGCAAGGAAAAGGATAGCGATTATTGCAATCATTGCAAGAGTCATAACGACTGCAGCAGCAGCCAATCTTTGATAGTCAAGAGTTTGGAATACATTATTCATGAAGTGCTGAATCATGTACAAATCGCCATATGGATAAGCACCGGTGAGAAGATATACCTCTCTAAATATCTTGAATGAGTTAATCAAAGAAAGAATGGTTACAAACAATAGAGTTGGAGACAGGTATCGCAGCTTTATATATACCAACTGCCGAATAGGTCCTGCGCCTTCGGTTTCTGCAGTTTCCAAAATATCTTTAGGAATATTGCTTAGTGCAGCCATAAACAGAATCATGAAGAAACCAAGATTTTTCCATATGAAAAGGATAACAACAACAAGCAAGCTTTGATCAGATTGCATCCAATCGATGCCACTAAAACCGAAGAACATAAGAAGTTCGTTGATTGCACCACGAGGATGGAATAGAACTTGCCATATCAAGATAACTGATGCGACAGGTACCATCAAAGGGCTTAGAAAAAATGTGCGAAAATAGCTCTTGAGCGGAATTTTAGCTTCCAATATGAGTGCTAACAAGAGAGAAAGAACAACAGCCAATGGAACAGCCATTAATGAGAACCTAAGGGTGTTGGAAGCTCCATCCATGAAAGCTCGATTTTGAAATAGACTGATAAAATTATCTAGAAAAACAAAGTTTGGATTGAGCGGACTCTGAATCACAGAGTAGTATATAACAGAGAAATAGGGGATAATGTAAAATATCCCAACACCAATGAGGCTTGGTGCCAGCCAAAGGAAACCATTTATGGTTTCCCTTTGGCGTTTATTAAGTTTCCTCATATAGTTTTTAACTCGTGTGTTCAATGACGTACTCCGTTCTATATCAAAACTTTAGCTCTGCTCTTGAACATATCTCGAAACGCGGCTTTGTATGATTCTGGCTGTTTCTGCGGCGCTTTGTCGTCCGGCAAAGAAATCCTCTGCACTCTCGTTTATGAGATCCATTAAAACAATATCGCGAGATAAGACTCCGTCTGCAGTATCTATAAGATTAAGTATGGCATCGACTTCTGCTCGTGTCATTGCTCTCATGTCAACAGTCTCTCCCATTCCCCATCCGATGGAGCCTTCCCACTCAGGTTCTTCCATTGCTTCTTCAATCATTCTATCAAATACAATTCTATTAATTGGGAACCCGAACTGAATATTTTCAGTTTGCCAATCTGTGGTGAGAAGCTCTCGCATAAATTGCCATGCAGCATCTTGATGGGGAGAACTGGATGTTATAGCAAGACCGGACTCGATAAATAGTGAGTTGCCATTTCCATTATTAGATGGAAAACCTTTGTACACAATATCACCGCCGAACATTGCAGTATTCATTAGTACGCTTTGGAAATCCCAAATAGATGTTGCCATCATTATCTGGCGACCTTCTGCAATCAAGTTTGAACCTTCCATCATGAAGCCCATATCACCATCTCTATCGAAATCCTCAGGGAATCGACTTGCAATCTCAAGAAGTTGAGCAAACTCAGGTGTATCAAAGTGAGATTCGCCTGCCACCCAATCAACATAGTCAGACATATTTATAGTTATTGTGGATTCTAAGAACGCGCTTCTGGTGAGCCATCCACCAAGAGGTCTATCCGCTTGTGGATTTGCATCCAGTGTAGCAAGAAATTCTTCCATTGTCCATCCGATGTCAGGACCAATAACAGAGGGGTGACCAATCAAGGTGTTAATTCCAAATGATGAGAACATTCGATATAATCCTCCATCAAGCTCAGAAGCACGAAGTACACTTTCTATTAAATCAATGCGCCTAATATCAGGATCGGCATCTATAAGTGGATATAAATCAACAAGTAGTCCTCTGGCAACGTATTGTTCAAATGGTAGCTGAGACAAATCAATAATGTCTGGAACCCTGCCTGCGATCATATCTGTGGATAGTCTTGTTATAGCTATCGTCCAATCCTCATCGGTATTAAATTCGGAGTAATCGATGACATGTATGCGGTATGTTGGATTGGTTCTGTTAAATTGAATAACAGCATTGCGTATTCCCCACGGGGATACAGTAGCGAGAGTTATAACAGTTCTTTCCGGCAATTCGGAGTATGGAGTTTTAGTCAGGACATTAAGCTCAAATGTTGACTCCATTGTGCGTCTGTTCCATGTTGAAGTAGTACACAGTACGCGTCCGTCCGCTAACATTACGATATTTTCCAAACCGTCGGTTGAAAGATTACTGTCGAGCCAATTTATTAGCCGTACACTTTCTCCGGTTTCAGTTTCTATGCCAAACAAGTTAGAGCCATCTTGGAAAAGAAGGAAATGCTCTTCATCTCCCGGGAATATCTGCCAAGCATTGTTTGGAAGGTCAATGGTTTCACCCCAGCTTCTGGTAACAGGATCAATTACACGCAGTGCCATTCCTTCCCCTGTCCACCCAAAGAACGCAACATCGCCACTTGGCATGCGGAAGAGTCTATCGACCCATTGGTCGACATCAAGCTGGAACTGCATAACAGCATTACTATCCATAACAACGATCCTATCATTAGAAGCAACAAATAGATTGCCTGCACCATCAATATTAAATGCATTGACAGAAATCCAACCGGAACCGTCATCAAGAATACTTAAGTCTACCGAAAGCACCTCTGCACCGGTATTGTCCAATTTGCGAATATTTGTAACACTTCCAAGATCTTCCCAATAATTCCAACGATCCCAATCTTCGCCGTCAAAATCATCAGGTACATTTAAGCGGAAGAATGATCCTTGTTCCGCAACCCAAAGAAAGCCTTCGTCATCAGCAAACATTCCCATTATATGAAAATTGCTCTGAGCATCAGGGGATGGAGATGCAGGCAGACTATAATTTGGAAGTGGCATTAAGTTTGAACCGTCAATATTCATTGAGTAAATATTGACAACTGACTCCCCAGTTTCTCCATCTATTACGGTGGTGGACCAAAAATAAAGGGTGTCATCAAAGTAAGCGAGATTTCGAACGTCGGTTATGTTATCCGGCAACGTGACTGTTTCTGCCACGAACACAAATTCCGGTGTATCAAACTCGCCTTCGTCAGCTCTGCACCCTGCTATTATTGGTAAAAGAATTGCTATGATTAAACAAATTGCGAGTACGCGAAAAGTAGCCTTTTTCATGTATTTGCCTCCTTAATAATGGTTAGATTAGTAAACTATAAATCTGCATAACAGATTTATGACGAATATTTGAACGAAGATGTTCCGTATTCGTGTAAGTTTTTTTAGCTTAAAGCACACTTATTAAGAACATCATGTGAATTCCTTAAGATTTTATTAAGAATAAGTGTGAAAGTCAAGCAAAAGGATGATAATGTTTGCACATTGCGCACATAATGAGAAGTGGTATAAATGTTTCATCCTTATAAGAAAAAACTTTATGATGATAAAAAGACAGGAGTAATTCTAACAAGTCAATGTGACAGCTCGGTGACTATTTGAACGCTGAAAGTGACAATTTAGTCACATATGTAAGAGGCTGTTGACGCTTTGTCACAGCCTCTTACGTTGAAATGTAATACTAATCCTCTCCTACCTCACCTGGACTACAATCGGTGTTTCGAGTCTCACAATCCGAGAAAATTGCGGGGTGAGGGCAACAAATGTATTATCAACAGGTGGGTATTGTGTGGAGAAAAACAAGCCAGGAGTGGTTTCATGTATGTACCAATTGTCCAGAATTCCCCTAAATTCTAAATCATTCCAACTTTCCGGATACATTGTGTAAGTAATTCGGTGCATTTGATACTCACCTTGTTCAAATGTTGAAAAAATCAAAATCCATCCATTTTCTAGCTGCTCAACACTCTCTAATTGCATTCCATCCGGCAACGGCTCCGATGTTCCATCTGCCAGATTTATGCGCACATACTCCATAGATTTATCTAGCCAGATTACTTCCTCAATAACCATTATGAGACTCTCACTCTCTGCAAAAAACACGCTCTCCAAGAAATGGGTTTCGACAGCGATTGTATCCAAACCGGTGGACGGATTTGCTACGATACCTTTTTCGTGAGGTGGATAAAATCGTTCCCCATGCTCATTTTCCATATAGAACCACAGTGCCCGTAGCAGTTTAGTGTTCGCATCATCCGCTGTGAAGTTTATGCGTGTGTGTGCGGGATTAAGCTCGATAGTAGTCAGGGTTAAGTATTGCCCATCTAGTGCAAAATCATAATCCAAAGCGATAATCTCACCTGCTTGGACAAATTCGGCATCAAGCTCCAAGATGAACTCATATTCTCCAATGACATTTCCCCACACATAATCAGAGTCCATATTTAACACCTTGCCTGCCCAGATAACAACATTCGGGAGCCGATCATCAAATCCAAACATCATATAGCGCATATTGTCATTTTCTTCACGACGTGGGCTTAACATCAGTGTAGCACTTGTGTATCTGTTCTCCGCATCCCATGCACCTACACTTATGCTCAGGTTGGAGTATATCGCTGATTCCAGTGTGTAAAAGATGTGAATATGCTGTCCATCTACAACGACATACTCCACCCTCATGGTGACATCGCCGATTTGTTGCTCTAAGCCCACGGTTTGCACAAAGTCTTGCTCCACCGCCTCGGTAAGTGATGGAGAAAAAGACACAATAGCCGCAAGCTGCTGTAGTCCAGGTATGCGCTCTACTGCGGTAGCAACAGCGGGAGATAAATTAACCAGACCCACAAAGAATGCAAACAGTAGCGCGATAGTGCTCAGCGGCATGATGGTATAATTGCGGAAATTTCGCCTTTTTGCTCTTGCCTGTGCATCTGCAAGGACATTCTCCAGTGCAAGAGGGGTAGAAATATGCTCATGCTTCAATGCATGGTATTCTTGTTCACGATTCATGTTCTTGATCCTCCTCCAGTAATTCTAATCTAAGTAATTTGAGAGCACGCCGCTGTCGCGTAACCACGGTCCCTTGCGGAATTTTCAAGCTCTTTGCAGTTTGAGCTAAGGTGAAGTCTGCGTAATATCGCAGAATAACCACTTCCTTTAATTCTTGTGGCAATTGCCGGATAGCTTCTTTAAGGGGTAATAATTCAAACTCTTTCTCATCCTCACCTAACTCTACCACCGCTTCCAAAGGTTGCTCACGCTTAAGCCGTCGCCATATTTTGTTACATTCATTAATCAAAATCCGTGTCATCCATGTATCAAAATAGTCAGGCTCGCGTAGCTTTTTAACAGATATTAATCCTCGATAAACCGCTTCGGCAACTGCATCCAAAGCCATAGCTTCATTGCCTAAATGCAAAAATGCCATGCGATATAACTGTGGCTTTAGCTGCTCCACCCGGTCAGCGTACAAATTCTTATCCATCCAGTCACTCCTTCCTATAACTATTAGATACACGAACAAGGTCATTTTGATTTCATTTGTTGGAAAAATTTTAAGACAAGGAGATATTGTTTGCAAAAAAGATTGAGAGTCTCAATGAGAATCCCAACCTTTTACATTATAAGGAGAGCGAGCACATATCGGGTTACCCTTTGCATATAGCTTGCTCTTGGAAATTACCTAACTCTGTTCTGCCACAAACCTTTCAGCACGGTTTTGTATTATTCGTGCTGCATCTTGCGCGGTAAGTGCGCCGTTGAAAAAGTCCTCAACGACTTCCCATATTATTACATCCCATAATGAATCTTCGAATATCATCATAACTGATGCAGAGTCAACAAGTGCCCGGATGTTATCCACATGTTCTTCTGTTAGTGGTCTTCTCGTTGTTTGAAGGTCGGCAAAACCGACGCTCTCTACACTTTCGCCGAACTCATCCACCTCAACCACCGTTGCATTGGCAAGTTCTTCCTCAAACACAACATTACTTATGGGAATGCTAAATTGTGTATGCTCCCTCTGCCACTCGTCTGACATTACTTTACTAATAAACTCCCAAGCTATCTGCTGATTATTGCTCGAATTCAATATTGCTAAACCGTTGCTTGTACTTAAAAAATTCCCGCTTCCATATTCAGAAGGAAAACCTTTGAAAACAAAGTCGCCTCCAAATAAATCTTGATATATAGAATAGAAATCAAATCCAAAGAACCCGGTCGCCAACATTATCTGTTCTCCTGAAGAAATCATACGATATGGTTCGAACGCTGCAAAACCTTCATCAGTATCCATCGTTGTATTGAATATATATATAAATTCCAATATTTCGATAAAAAAGTCAGAATCGAAATAGACAGTTCCACTATCCCAATTTACAAATGATTCAATATTGTTTAAGTAAATCGACTGTAAAAGTCTTTCAGCATTATACGCCGTGCCCAAAGGATGCGTTGCTTGTGGATTGTTTTCTATAACAGTTCTGAACTCTTCGAAATTCCAACCTCGATTTTCTCCGACAACATCAGGGTGACCGAATAACGTCAAGATATTAAAGTCCGGAAATACCTGATAAAGTCTGCCATCAATTTCTGCGCTACGAAGCACACTTTCTATAAAATCAGAACGGTCAAGCGATGAGTCTGAATCTAAAAAGTCATATAAATCCACAAACACCCCATGTCTTGCCCATTGGGGAAATGGAAACCCGCTTGTGTGTAAAATATCGGGACCGCGTCCAGCTATTATCTCCAAAGCCAATCTCTCGACATCGTCAACCCATGTAGCACCAAATTCAACCTCCAAGAATTCTATTCGGTACATTGGATTCGTTCTATTAAATTCTAAGACTGCACTATTGAATATAAATGGAGAAGATGTAGCAATGGTTATAACCGTTACATCGTCAAGCTCATCATATGGCGTTCTATTGAGAACTATAAGTTCTGTATGTCGCAGCACTGCCCAGTCATCACCACTGTCGCAAAAAACTGTTGTCGTAAGCATTATGCGATCATTAGGTAAAATTGAAACATTGTCTATGCCGACAGGGTCAACACCGCTACCAATCCAGTCAAGTATCGGTATTATGTCACCGCTATCGTTAGCAATCCCAAATAGGTCTCGCCCATCGTCAGCAAGAATCAAGAACTCATCGTTTCCTGGAAATATTGAGCGAGTATTTTCAGGCAAATCAATCGCTTCTCCCCACGCCCTGCTTTGTGTATCGATTAATTGTAGTCTTAATGAATGAAAGCTGCTATCCCAGCCTGAATGTGCAATCGCACCATCGGGCATTTTAATCAAGCTGTTTTCCTGCACGAAAATCTCTGTTTCAAGTCTGAATAATGTGTTGCCATCAATATCCAGTGCATAGATCGATTGCCCTGAGCCAATGAATAAATTTCCATCAGCATCAACATTAAACGCATTAATACCTACCCAATTTTGCGCCGAAGATGCGAGAGCATTAACATCTGCTGCCAACAACTCTGTGCCAGTGCCGTCAAGTTTGCGTATTACATATGAGGTTTCAACTGATGCAAGATGTCCCCATATTTCATGCAGCTCTGCATGATCAAAATCAAAATTAGCCGGAAGGTCAAAAAATGTATGGTTTTCCGTTTCTGCGATCCATAAATTGCCATCACTATCAACTTGCATTGCACTTATAAACACGCCTCCTCCTATGTTGGCATCAATGGGACGTGCAGAAGTAGTGTAATTCGGCAAATAAGTAATTTCGGATTCATCAAGATCAATTGTAAATATGTGTGTTGTTTGAAAAAACGATTCATTCATATCGCTTGTCGATGTCAAGTAAATAGTATTGTCAACTACGATAATGTTACTAATATTCGGCAAGTCGCCAGCAAGAGCGGAGATTGAAGTAAACTCCGGAATAAAAACATACCCAGGCTCATCTATAATCACATCAGCATCTCTATTGCACCCCAAGAGCGTTGCTACAAGCAATGCGAAAGAGATAATAATAGCTAATATACGAAAGCTGACTTTTTTAATGTTCATGCTGACCTCATTTTTCAAACATATAGATAATCAAACACCTCATTGCTTTCCGCTTCTACTGCAAATATTACACGTAGCATCTAGCTATGTCAATAATGAGCCAAGCATTAACTTTTCCATACGGTGTGAATCAATATACTTCAACAGGAAATCTATGCCTGGAAAGGGTAGACTACAGATATGTTTTATGGTATGCTTTTTTTGTTCATTATCCGTTGTTTTAAATGGTAATGCAATGAGTTTATGAACTCATATTTCAATCAAGAAGAGGAGGGGTTAGCATGGCTGGAGAATTCAAAAATCAAATCGAAGAACGACTACATGGTCATACGCGTGAGGATATTTGTTTATTTGCTTGGCTATGTGTAGTACGTGTGTTGCCAATTTTGGGTAATAAAGGGGATTTTGAGTATTGGACAGCCATTAGGAGCGACGATAGAAGGCAGACACATCTACTTTCGGTGCTGAGAGCATTGGATGTCACCGCCACCGCCGCCTATGCCGCCGGCGATGTCACCGCCGCCTATGCCGCCGCCTACGACGCTTATGCCGACGCCGCCGACGCCGCTGTCGCTGTCGCCGCCTACGCCGATGCCTACGCCGCCTACGCCGCAGCCGCCTACGTAGCCCACGCCGCCGCCTATGCCTACGCCGCAGCCGCCTACGTAGCCCACGCCGCCGCCTATGCCTACGCCGCAGCCTATGCCGCCGACGCCACTGTCGCCGCCGCCGACCATTTGTGTATTGATTTAAGACCCCTCCTGCTTGAGGATTTAGAAAACATAAAAACCGGGAGACATAATTTTCATCATGATATCTCCATATATGGGGATATATGGGACAACTTCCAGAACGCTCTGTGTGATATAGGTTGCGAATATTGGGGAAACTGGTACGCGCAGTTATTCAAGCGAGGCTTTGCATTGGACAGTAACGGCTATGAGGAAATTGAGACGCGATTGAGCGTGCCAAAAGAGTATCTCGAAGAAGGTGCTGCATCAGTTGGACGTTATATGGAAAGGTCGAAGCAAGGCACGGAAACCATCAGTGAAACACGAATTATTATATTGGGCGAAAAGGGCGCGGGGAAAACCTGCCTTGCCCGCCGTCTGTAAGACCCAACGACAAAAATGACAGATGAGGAAGAAAGCACAGGAGGAGTGGACACTAGTGTTTGGCAAATTGACAGAGGAGAGAACAGGCGCGATGTAAAGGCACGAATTTGGGACTTTGCTGGGCATGTTATAACACATTTCGCCCACCGCTGTTTCCTCTCTGCGCGGTGTTTATATGTGATTGTGTATGATGGTCGAACAGAAGGGCGTAACCGTTTGGAGTACTGGCTGGATCATGTGCGCAATTATGGTGGAGATTCACCAACGCTCATATTAGTCAATTTACGAGATGATGACAATCCTCCGCGCTTGCTTGAAAACGATTTACGAAGAATGTATCCGTTTATTCAAGATGAATTTTTCTATGTGAACATTGATAAAGAGTATGAAGAGTTGGAAGTGTTCCGAGAAAAAGTCGCGCAGCTTGTGCGAGATGCCCCCAGTTGGAATAACCAGGTTATACCAGCTGATGATTTCCGTGTGAAGGAGAAAATCGAGGAACTGTTTGATAAGGATGCAGATAATAGGCTGGAAAACATATCACCTAAAGAATTTGAAACAATTGCCTCTGAATGCAAAGTCGAACCTGAACGGTTCAAAGAGATACTGAATAGCCTGACGTCGTTGGGTGCGAGCTTGTGGTATCCTGATTTGACTGAATATGATACCGTTGTGCTGAACCCGGACTGGATTGCCAACGGCATTTACAAGGTTATAAATTGGGGCTTACGGAATCGACGAACCCGTTTAGGTAAACGAGATTTTGCAGAAATTTTCAATGATGAGCCTAAACGTTACCCCATGAAAAAGGCTGAGTTTATATTCATGCTCATGAATAAATATGAACTGGCCTATTTTGAGGGCGAGGATATTATTATTCCTACACTACTCGGGGGCTTGCCAGATAAGTATCTCCATTTCGGCAAGGAATTTGACGAGGCAAACAGCCTCTTGATGGAATATCGCGCGGAGGTGCGGCTTCCGGAAAACATCATTTCAAGGCTAATTGTATGCGCTTGTGAATACGTTCGTGGCGAGGAGGACATTTGGCTGAGAGGTGCAGTGCTGCACGATACGGATGCAGTTGCACTGATACTTGAGGAAAGTGAAAATAGGATTAGTGTTCGTGTAAAAGGAGCAGGACAAACAGAATTTATCTCTAAAATTCGCGAAATAATAAACCGTATTTTGGATACATACCGGAGTGCTAAACCGGAATCTTGGTATCGGATTATCAGCAATACCGCACAGGATTTGTTGCCATCATTGGTGAAAGTTCCCTTGATGAAATCCGGACAGGATATCAAAGACCTTATTGCGACAAATCAAGGCATCCCGATTCCTGGAACGGGGCAGACTGTGTCAGCAACACCAACGGTAAATATATACAATCTCATCGAGAATTATACTGAAATCATCGTTCATGGCAATGTTGAGAAGGTGGCTGGAGGTAATATAAGTGACCACACCGAGTACAACTTCCAAAACTGCAAGTTTGACTTTGCAGGAGATTTTCGTAGTCTTGCGGAAGAATTTCAGGCAATAGGTTTTGCGGAAGAAGCGGAGATTTTGAATCGCACGGCAGAAAAAGTGGAGAGCAACGAAACAGCACAGACAGCAAATGATGTTAGAGGAAGTGGAATATTCACAAGGGGGCGAAATTTACTTAAGGACGCACTGACGCCCGGAACTCCCCTAAATAAAAAACTGAAAACAGATATTTTGAAAGGTTGTGCCAATCTATATAAACAGGGTGCACAGATGTTCGGCTGGTAAATGCCGTCGGGAATGGGATAAGAAGGGGCTGTAGCACCGTTATTGGCGTTTTGATGAAGTGTCCCTTTCATAGCAATGCCGGGTATTGCATCAACTCCTGCAGTCTCTCTAAAAACTTCTGCGAAGATTTTGAGAACACCTGTTGCTTTTTCCACACTATGTTTGAACGTACTTCCATCTTTGGCTCGCATGGCACGAAACATAAAGGATGGTTTTCAGAAGTAGTTACAAGGCGATCTATAGTCAAGGCGTAACCGTCACCTTCCTCAACTAAAAAAGCAGCATTATATATGAGATTATAAGAATAACCACACTTTTACTCAAGTTTATAACACAAAACTGCTGTGGAAAGGATGGTGATTACGTGCATCAATTTTGCGAATTTAATAATTTCTTGCCTGTCACATTCACACCAATAAAGCAGATTAATACAGCAACTCCTGATGCTATCAGAAAATACCAAGCATTTGTGTAATCACCAAAAATGTCATAAACAAAGCGCATAGCAGGTGGAGCGAAAGCACCGCCAAATGCCATTATAGATGAAAACACACTAAGAATGACAGGAAAATCTTTTTCTTCATAATAATTACTCTCCCTGCTCCTCGGTCATTCTACGACTTTGCGCAGACTCTATTTATATATTCTATGCCTAACAATCCTTCAAGCTGTGAGCAAAAATAATTGATATATTTACAATATTTATTGCTACTATTGTCATAAGTTGGACATAAGAAAATTCTAGAATGTTTTTTAAACAAATCAATCATCATCTTCCAGCGTATACCCAAATGCCTTAGCTCTGCTTAAGCAAAGTGCACTTTGCTGCGTATCTCCTGTCTGTTCATAGTATTTCGAGAGGTAAAACCACGCTTGGTCATTATCTTCGTTGAGTACAATCGCATGATTCAGATCCGCTAGGGCGGTATCTAATTCATTTGTATATAAATAATATTCCGCGCGCCGCATATAGGATAGGCTAGATCCCCAATCAAACCTTCCCTCTGTCAATTTTATCGCTTTATTAAGCATATCCAGTACTTCAGACCCACATCTTTCTTGCTTTTTCTTTGCAACTTTTAATCGTATTACACCCGAATTACGATAAGCAAGAAATGAGGGATTGTTCATACAAAGCGCGCTATCTAAATTTCTAAAGGCCAGATCAATGTCTCCGACTTTATACTGAGCGAAAGCCAACTCTGCCTTATATTCGGTATTCCAAGTCACAAGTTCTACTGCTTTCGTATGATCAGCAACTGCTTTTTCGTACTCTCTGAGCCACCTGTAATTATTACCACGATCAGAATAAAATCCAGCATTATTAGGTGCAAGCTCTATTGCTTTCGTATAATCAGCAGATGCTTTTCCATGTTCTCTAAGCCAAGAGTAGCTCGCTCCACGATCGTGGAAGTATTGAGCATTGTCCGGCGCAAGATCTATTGCCTTCGTGTGATCTACAATCGCCTTCCGATGTTTGTTTGACCAACGGTAATTTACACCGCGACAATTATAGTACTGCGCATTATCTGGCACAAGTTCTATTGCTTTGTTAAATTCTTTTTCAGCCTTTGAATAATTGTTATTATATCGATGCGCAATGCCACGGGTGAAATATATTTGAGCATCATCCGCCTTAACGTCATCTAAGATAACCCCATCAAAAGACAACCTCTCAGTTTCTAAAAAGACTTTCCTTAGATCAGCGTCCCTCAAGTTTGCATTCCTGAGACGACTTCCACTCAAATCAGCTTTATGCAATTTAGCCTCAGCTAAAATCGCATGATCCAAGTCACAATTTTTCAAAGACGAGTGCTCTAAGTTGGCTCGATATAAATCTCTTCTATGCAGAATGCATCTTGAAAGATCAAGATGATTTAAGCATGAAATGGCAATATTAGTCCCCCTTCGTTGACCACTTAGTTTGGAAAGCCACTCACCGGCAGAGGTTATGTGGGGAAAGTCTATCGGCATTGCGCCAGGCCAGTCTATCTTGGAGATTTCCTTCGTGTAACGAGAACAAGCAGACAGCGCCGCCAGCAAAGCTTCTTCTGAGTTTCTGGAAAATCGTACTTTTTCAACAAATGTTAGCTGTGGTACTTTATCGTAGGGCATACCATTTTTTAACATGTAGGCAATTAGCTCACAGAGCATCTGTTGCCATCTTTTCACGTCAGCCTTCTTGTTTCTCTCAATCTCATTACACAAGTACTGGAAAATATATTCGTCAATAGGAACTCTACTGCAAACGTGAATCCAGTGCTCCAGCGCGATTTCAACCGTCCAGCCAAATGATTGATCCAGCGCTGTTTTTGTGTTTGAAAGCTGTCTCACTATTCTCCTAGCCGCTAAATATTCTCCAAAATTTTTATGGGTAAATTCAAATGTTTTATCCCCATCTGGGTCTCGTGTGTCGGCTTCACGGAAATAAAACGCAGTGAGAAGATTCGTAACGCCTTCTTTTGCCTGTTCTTGAAACCTCTCAAGAACATGTTTCAACTTGTTATTTGCGCACCTTTTTTCGATATCTTGCAATGTAGCTGTCCGTCCCGCACCCTGCCAGGCAGAAACAGCGATTTCTTCCAATACTCTATCATAGTCGTCTTTCTCGACGCCTTGAATTGTTGGATGACCCGGTTGGACAGGTTCACCTTTATGCCGCTGAGACTGCCATCCGCGTTCATAGACCGCATCAATCAAATCGTTGTAAATTTCATTCAGATTCATTTTTTGGGAAAAATGTACTTCTTTGCGCTCAAAACTCAATGCCAATAAATAATTTAGGAGAGGCTGGGCAGTAATATCCTCTAAAGCCGATCTATCGAGTTCTGACGGAAGTCCAGCATATTTCCCTCCGGTTAATTTCCCATACTTCACCCACCATTGCCTCCGCTTATCGTCCTTTAATAAGCCATCAGGGTCAAAGTAGGTTTCATCTTCAAAATATATACCTATTGACTTTTTCTGATCAACATAGTACGGCAAAACATGGAGTATCTGACCTTCCCGTCTGAGGTTTGTATCTATAGCTTGTACCGGCAAGTCACGACCTGTGATGATCACACGAATCTGCAGTCTATCATAAGAATTGTGATCTCGTAATAGCTGTAAAATCTGATTCGTGAAATCAGTCCCGGCATCTATACTCGCCTTGCCTTGTTGCATGATTTCATCTAAGCCATCAAAGATGATCAGGAGTTGTTCTGATTCACCGATCGGATTTTTGTGGAAAACTCGATTGGAAACCAAAAATTCGCCAACGACTTCTTTGACATCACGCCTTAAATCAAGTTTATAAAGCGGGATAAACAGAACATCGTGGGTCGTTGAAATGGAAGCCGCAAGCATTTTAACAAATGAAGATTTTCCACTGCCCGGTCCTCCGCTGATTACACGAATCGCATCCTCGTTGTCGTCCTTGCTTATCCACTCATGTATGCACGTTTCAAGATCAACTACAATTTTCTGCGTTTTTCGAGCAGGTATAGAATCAAGGTCGAGTTGTGTGCCGCTTTCTTTTCTGTCAGTATCTTTTGCGTGTTCTGTTATTTTATTAAAATAGCCACAGAGCGGAACGAATATTTGCGCCAAGCTAAATACCTCATCAAATATACGTTCCTGTATTTGTTTTTCCAAATAAGCCTTGTATCTGTCCCATTCTTCTTCCATCTGCACTGAACCTGAAAAAGGTGATTCGCTAAGTAGACTTCTATATTTTTCCGGATTATTACACCACTCACTATGCAGTGAATACACAAAAAAACCAGGAAGTCTGTGAACAATGGCTTCAGTTTTGTTAGCATCTACACCTGCCAGCACAAGCCATTCACGAAATACTTCTTGAAGATCCTTTATGAACTGACATTCTTTCGGGCGTTCAAAGAAGTCAGGATCAATTTCAATTTCTTTGTTGTACTTAAATTTTTTGATATTGGCAATAAAAGTCTCCTCATCAGATTGAGGAATACTATTTTTACTCTCACTCACCAAATCAGTTATTGCGTGGACGATTGAGCGATCTAAAAGTTTCCACGCCAACCGTTCGTCAGTTTCATCAAGTCCCAAAGCTGCACCCGCATCCATAAAACTAAGTGCAGATTTATCAAATTCTTTGCTGACACCATAAAGTGTTGCTTTCCCCAATGCCACAAAAAATTTCGAATAATCCTTTACTTTCACCGGCTGAAACAATATATTATTTTTCAACTTCCTTCTCATAGTTTTTTTTTCCTCACAACATCAAAATAACTGCATCTGAAGACTAGGGATAATAGTTATCGTAAAATGAAACATGCTCAGTGTATCATATACTGATAGAATATGGAAGAATTAGCAGAAATTTGTGAAATTGAGAAATCGCTGAGTTACAGCTCACGGAGCAATGTCATTGTGTAGACCTCCTTGTAATTGAATTGGACATACTTTTCTAATTACAAGGGCCTCTTTTACTAATTTGTTAGTAAAAGAGGCTGCACACAAACTGATGCTTGTCAAGTGTTTTATCGCTTTTATTTAATTATTTTTGTTAGGGGTCTACTTGTTAATGATAACTTAATGACATTGGCTCACGGAGAACCGCCCTCTCGTGCCCGCATATCGGTATTGTAAGACATTAGGCTTGAAAGTGATTGAGCCGCGAAAACACGAAAATTGGGCGAGCCGACGTCGTTTACTATACGGAAGGCAACATATCTGTAAGCATTAAGGCAAGTGAGCAGATATCGCCATATATGGGGCAACTTCCAGAAGGCTCTGCGTGAAATGGGTTGTGAATATTGGGGAAACTGGTACGCGCAATTGGTCAGGCACTTTCCCAATTATTGCATCGAACCCATGTGCCATTCTTTATAATATGAATTCCGATATTTTTCGATTTGACAGAAAACTTAATATACATTTGCTCAATATACATACCAACTGCAAAACCTAAAGCAGATCCCGCGGCTAATACGCTGTCCCTAAGCTCTGATGCATATGTAACACCCGCTCTGTCCAAAACTAGCACAAGAACCAACAATGCAACAGAAACGATAATAGTCAAAAGCGGGAACAAAATTTTGTTCTTTGTATTATCTGGGGCGTTATAATAAAGTTTGATTACCAAGAGTGTCGCGACAAATACAATGGCGAGAGAAACAATGACATCAGACATAAAGTGAACACCGAGATACATCCTTGAAAACGCAACGAGTATTGCAAGCATAAACATGATGACTTTCAGAACTTTGTTCTTTAGAAGCATACCCAGCGGCATGAGATATGCGGCAGCTGCTTGCGTGTGTCCACTTGGAAATGCGTAGCTTGTTGCAGTGCCTTCTGCACCTGTAACAGTTGGAAATGTTGGATCATAAACCCATGGACGATCAACTCTGAATGTTATTTTCATTCCTTGTACAATAATAGCTGTGAAGAAAAACACAATGCCGATAACATACGCTTTGCGTTTACTAATACACCAAAAAATGAAGCAAAAAATGACAATCAAAATCATTTCTTCCCCCAACCTGGTTATCCAAGTTATAAGCACGTCTAAAAAAGGTGTGCGAATAGATTCAAGTGCCCTAAGTATATCCATACTCTATCACCCTCCGATTCTGTAATTGTTCAGTATTATCGACTTTATCTTAACATATACCTGTAAGCCATGACAACATCAAATAATTTACGATGTCGAATCCGAAGTTAGCTCCTGTAATCGCTCCAAAAACTTCTGCGAAGATTTTGAAAACACCTGTTGCTTTTTCCACACTATGTTTGAACGCACTTCCATTTTTGGCTCACACGGCACGAAACATAGAGGATAGTTTTCAGAAGTAGTTACAAGGCGATCTATAGTCAAGGCGTAACCGACACCTTCCTCTACCAGAAACGCAGCATTATATATAAGATTAAAGGTAGCAACGATATCTAATGAATCAAAGCTATAACCTAACCATTGTTCATATCGATGACGCAAACTTTCACTTCTAGGTGAAATGATGGGTATTCCTTTTAGGTCATTTGGAGTAATCGCAGTACGAGAAGCAAGAGGGCTATCTTTACGCATTAGCAGCCCATCAGCATGTGCGGTAGGCAGCCACATTGACTCATAGTTGTTCAAATCAATACCTCCAACTCCAACTCCAAAGTCAATAAGACCTTTTTCCAATCGCTCAATAGTGTCAGTTGCATTTGCACTTATTAAATGTACATGGATATTTGGAAAGTCTTTTCTTAAAGAATTAATGGTTTTTGCAACTATTCGCATACCTTCCGATTCGCCTGCACCAATCCATATATTACCACCGATGAAGCTGTCAGATTGGCGTAATTCTGATTCAGTCTTTTGCGTCAAATCTATAATTTCTTGCGCTCTCTTTTGAAGAAACATACCATCCTCAGTTAGTGCTGTTCTTATACTGCTTCGGATAAACAGCTTTTTGCCAATGTTTTTCTCTAGTTCGCCTAACTGTCGTGAAAGTGTTGGTTGAGATAGGTGCAAGGATTTTGCGGCAGCTGAAAAACTACCTTTGTTTGCTACTTCTAAAAAATATTTCAACACTCTAATTTCCATAAGAATACCCCTAATCTTATTATCTCGTCATTCCGCGACGACCCGCAGAATGACGTTAGTTTTTCATAGACTATTTGACATTACCCGTTAAATCAATTTTGCGAATTTAATAATTTCTTGCCTGTCACATTTACACCAATAAAGCAGATGAATACAGCAATTCCTGACGCTATCAGAAAATACCAAGCATTTGTGTAAGTACCAAAAATGTCATAAACAAAGCCCATAGCAGGTGGAGCGAAAGCACCCCCAAATGCCATTATAGATGAAAACACACTAAGAATGACAGGGAAATCTTTTTCTCCGAAAAACTTCATTACGAAAATATTAGCAGAAATTGAAAATCCCGTTGCAGCCATCCCTAAAATAAAGGCGTGAAGCCAAGCGGCAGTGGGGTTTGTAGCCAGAAGAGCAAAAATTGGAGATAGTATAAACAGACTTCCCAAAATGATACCACCAACAAATGTTCCGGAACGGTCAAAAATATTTCCCATAAGTATTTTGCCAACTGTCAAAATTACCATCGAAAAGGATACAATAGTCGCGACAAGTGTTGGATAATATCCTAAATCCACAAGATATGGAGCAATATGAGAATGCGGACCTGCTGCCCCTATTGCAATGCTAAACAAGGCAACAGCTAAAAACCAAAATACAGGAGTTTTTCGTGCTTCTGTAAGAGTAAGCCCTGTAGGAGTACGCGTATTAGGTGCTTTTGCAATATCTTTGTTGTCTTTCCTATAAGGAGATAATTTCATTTTTTCAGGACTTTCCTTAATGAGAAATACTATTGTAGGAATCAATATTATAACAGCAACAATCCCCATAAAACGGAATCCCCATCGCCAATCAAAAGTTTCGATAATTACACTCGCCATTGGGTTCATTATTGCAGCGCCGAGGCCACTGCCAGCGAAAGCCAGCCCCAATGCAAGACCTCTTTTATCCTCGAACCATCTGTTAATTAGTATACCAATCATCATGAAATGAGATGCATTTACAAATAGCCCATTAAATATCGCTATCAAATAGAAATGCCAGAGGTGTGTGGCGTATGAATATCCAACTAATGATAAACTGCTTAGTACAGTGCCAACTAACATAACGCTTTTTATGCTAAACCGCTTTGCTAACCTGCCATATAGTGGAAGCAACACGGCGCCCAAAAGAGCAATTATTGTGCGAAAAAATGTAAATTCCCCCCTAGATAACCCTAAATCCTCAGTAACCGGTATAATAAATATACTTGCCGTATTATGGAACCCAATGCCCGCAGCAGCAATAATTATACAAGCGATAACCACATACCAACCGTAGAAAATCTTTTTCTTCATAATAATGACCATCCCTTTGTTTACTACCTAGTCACAAAACAACCATGGATAAGGTATGGTCATTTCGTGCATTAATTTGCGGTTTCCCGCAGGGAGAGCAAATTGGCACATTCTTTCGTTAGTTTGAATTTATTCAAACTAATCACATCTCCCTTATGAAGCGATTATACAGGAATGATGGTTATATGTCTAATGCTTATATTGAATAACACATTATGCCTTTTGGTAATGGGCTGTTAAAAAATATTATCCCCTGCAATTGCAAGGGATAGTAGGCAAGTTTGACGAGGTGCATTGTTCAAATAACTATAACATCCAAATAGGTACAATCAATGCTGATTTGTCAATTGCTGAGAACTCTTCTTCAACATATGTGTTTACAATCGTCATGTTATGACGCTCTGCATATTCATTGCACTCTCGAAGTTGCCCCTCAACACTTTTAGGCGGGTTGGCATACATCGGGTTTGCTTTGCGTACAGTTTTCTTGTTCTCTATGCCTCATGCTTACTAATTAGCACTCTTTAATTCGACGCTTCCATGCGTTTTGTTATTAGTACGCATGACGCGGCGAGAACGCATATGCTTACCGCAGAAAAGATTACTGTCATTGTTGGTCTGTCGATCAGTAGCCCAAAAATGTTATAGAAATCAGGAACGTGCCACACATCTGTTTGACCTATCGAATTTGCCGGGAATAACGTGAAAAAGCGATGCAGCCCAACAGAAATGAACCGTATATCAAATAGCGTTACAAAAAACAGCCCCAATGACGGAATAATCGCTATAAACGGGTTGCGAGATAGTGCAGAAATAGTCAGCCCCATCATACAAAGCAATAGGTAAGATAGAAGCCCCACGGCAAAATAGCGTATTAGAAATTCTGACATCAAATAGCTATACGGTGATTGACTGAATGGTGCGAAGTTAACTTGCATCACTTGTTGTAAATCCACGTTAAAACGCAAAAGTCGCGGTATTGTGATCAACGTAAAATATGCCAGATATATGACTGTCGCAAATAGTAAAGAAGCTATAATCTTATTTGCGATTAGTTTATTTTTGCCGTGTTTTGAAGTGAGTATAATCTTATCAACCCCTGTACTCCGCTCCTCAGCAAAGACCGGTGCCACTCCTATAATAACAATGAAACTAAGCCCAAATAACCACAAGATGAAATTGCCGCCTTGATTAAATATATGCCACCACACATCTGTATAACTCATAGCATCGTCTGGTATTTCGACTTGACGGTACATATCTACAATCCGTTGAATAATTGGGCTATCCACATCTGCTTGAAAGGGAATCCATCTTTCTCTAGGAAAAAGCCAACCACCATAAGGCAGTTCACCTAAGTTCCCGGTTGCTTCTATCACACTCATTGTGTTGTAGTTATCCCATCTTGCCCAATATATATGGGTTTGACGCAAACCCTCATTTGAAACGTACGCAAGTCTTTCACTGCTATCCGTAAAACTTTGCATCATGAAAACACCTGACAGCAAAAAGAACATCACTAATATTACGACTGTAGTTCTTCTGCAAAATATTTTATATAATTCAAATTTCATTTTCTGGACCTCCCGCCGTCCCTATTTCGCCGGTATAGAATAGATAGGCATCTTCCAACGTCGGCTCTACTTGTACAGCATCATTTGTCGGCTTGTCACCGGAAATGATGCGTAACTCTGTCTGGTCAGCAGTGTTTTGCACATTGCTGACAATGTAGTTCTTTGTAATACCGCCAATCTCACAACTTTCTACTGTAGTGCTCCACACCTTCCCCTGTACCATACCTATCAGCGCATCAACACTTCCTCTGAATGTAAGATGCCCTTCTTTCATAAGTAAAATGTCACTTGCAATGTATGCAACATCAGTAATGATATGGGTAGAGAGGATTGTGATTTTCTCCTGCGAAATCGTGCTAATCAAATTGCGGAACTTAACACGCTCCTCCGGATCAAGCCCGGCTGTTGGTTCGTCTAAAATCAATACGTCAGGGTCGTTTAATAGTGCCTGTGCAATGCCTAAGCGCTGGCGCATACCGCCGGATAAGTGCCCGACCTTACTTTTGCGTTTTTCAGTCAATCCAACAAGTTCTAAAAGTGAACTAATCTTGTTCTTTGCATAATGCGGATTTAGCCCCTTAATAGATGCTATGTATTCCAAATATCGCTCCGTTTTGAAATGTGGGTAATATCCAAAATTCTGCGGCATGAAACCCAACACTTTCCGATACTCAGCTCCAAGCTTCTCAATTTCCATGTTACCATAGAGAACTTTTCCCTCGGTTGGTCTTGTTAGGGCACAAACCACTCGCAGGAGAGTTGTTTTTCCTGCACCGTTTGGACCAAGTAGACCATAAATGCCCGGTGTAAGCGTGCCATCAAATGCATTTACAGCAACCAAATCTTTATACTTCTTGGTTACATTTTGAATTTTAAGTTCCATAGTACCACTCCTTTGCATGGTTTGCTCTGTATAGTGTTATACTCATAAGAGCGAATAGTATGATAGCGCTGACAAATAATGTCGCCTGCCAATATTCAAAAGCTCTGATATAAATCGGCCACCCTAATAGCGCCGACTGCATCATCGCTGCAATTGTAACTGCAATTAGCACAGCGGACACAAGCATGGCATATGGTGATTTAAATTTGACAAATTCGAAAAACAAGAGTGAAATGCTGATTGAAATATTTAGTGGTATCAAGCCTTGGGCAAGAATAGTTGCGACATTGAGTTGATGATATAGCCCAAATACGAATGAAATCATTGTTATAACAATAAAATTGCTAGTGCTCAAAATCAGCAATTTTGAAGCGACAATTTTTGCAGGACTGTGAGCACAAGCCGCTTCCAATTCAGTCATATTATTAATATGCATCTTATATAGTTCCGGCAACATGTATAGCACCAACACGGGAACTAGCATGGCAAAAAGAATGCGTATACTTTCAATGTCTGCTGCACCACGAACATTCCACATCATGTATACAAAACAAAGTAATTGTAATAGCCAAAAGAAGGGCGAGATGTTTTTGATTTGACTCCAGATAAAGAATCCAAGTGAATGGTTGTATTTCGTGTTCTCCAATAGCAGCAGTTTCGCTTGAGAGATTGTAGCTTGCATATTGCTTTCTTTCAAAGGTGAAACAGGATAGGCTTTCTTTATTTGCCGAATCATTTTTTTATCTATGTTCTTCATATATCATCACTCCCTAGCATTTTCCGCAATTTGCTTAACCCTTGATTCAATCGTGACTTTACTGTGGGAATAGAGGCGTTTGTAATTTGTGCGATGTCCTTTATTTTCATATCATGAAAGAAACGCAACAGCATCACTTCCTTTTGCATATCGGGCAAATGGTCAATCGCATCTTTGAGAACGATGACGTTCTCTCGACTTTCTACTGCATGATTGGTACTGTTGTTACTCGCAAGAGAATCTACATCAATACTATCATCAAAAGATGGGGTGCTTTTTCTGTAATGGTCGTTGCAAACATTTACTGCAATCGTAAAAACGAAGTTAGAAAATTTCCCGATTGGCTTATACGTCGCAATACCTTTGACAAGGCGTAAAAATGTTTCTTGTGTCAAATCCTCCGCAATCTCGCGTTTGCCCATTCTACGGAGGATGTAAGCGAAAATGTTTGAATAATAATTCTTAATCAAGACTTCTAAAGCATCGGCATTTCCTTTTTGTGCTCGCTGAATTAAAAAATATTCGGTAATGCAGCTCTCCTCCTTTCAGCCTAACCCTCCTTTTGCTTAATATCGCTCTCTATTTGTATTAACGCGTGAAAAGCGCAAAAGGATTTAAGGTGTGTACAAAAATTTTGATAAAAATACGACGGCTATTTTCAGCCGCCGTGCATTAAAAATATAAATTGCACGCCACTATACCATATTCTGCGACGGATTACTACCCGACACCTGCCGAATTTATGGATATGTACGCAAAAAAAATTCCAACGAATAAAACAAAATAACAACAAAGAGCGAGATGTTTAATATGGCATCTCGCCCCTTGTCGTTTGCGTGGGTTAAAGTTTATGAACAAATACTACGACATCTCCGATGATTACGGGGTTCGTATTTGTTCCTTTTGGCGGAAGAGGCGGGATTCGAACCCGCGGTAGGTTGCCCTACACAGCATTTCCAATGCTGCACCTTACGACCTCTCGGACACTCTTCCATTTAATCACATTTTAGAAATATTCATAAATTCTAATTTACGCATGTGACGAATACAATAATAAATTATGGTTATCACAAAGTCAAGTATATTAATACTAATCGCAATCTATGACATCATTCATAATGAATAATAATTCTTTTGCTTGACATAGTGTGTGTTGGGCTATAAAATAGTTTGGATGAGAGTAGTGGAATATAGTAAGGGGAGTTTCACGATTTGACAAGTCATGGTGTATGACTTTTCATCATAGGTTCAATAAGAACCACATTATAATCTTTCTAATTAAGGAGGTGTCTATATAAGCAATGCCCAATATTTTATTTTTTTTAATAGCTGCGGCTATTGTACTCGTAGCAGCGATAGTGTTCTTCCTTCTGGGTATCACATATCGCAAGAAAGTTTCTGAACGAACAATTCAAAGCGCAGAAGAAAAAGCAAAACGTATAATTAACGAATCAATCAAAGGTGCAGAAAACAAAAAACGCGAAGCATTACTTGAAGCAAAAGAAGAAATACACAAAAGTCGCGGCGAACACGAACGCGAAATGAAAGAACGCCGTACAGAGGCACAAAAGCAAGAACGTAGGCTCCAGCAAAAAGAAGAAATGCTGGACAAAAAAACCGAGATAATCGAGAGAAAAACTGAAGCTATAGAGAAAAGGCAAAATGACCTCGAAGCAGCGTATGAAGAAGTCGCCGAAATGAAACGTAGCCAGTTTGAAGTGCTAGAGAGAATTTCCGGCTATACAGTCGCTGAAGCTAAGGCATATCTCATTAATAATCTTGAGTCCGAAGTTACACACGAAGCAGCAATGAAAATCAAAGAGATTGAAGATCGCCTTAAAGAAGACGCAGACAAAATGGCAAGAGAGCAAGTTGCCCTCGCAATCCAACGATGCGCAGCAGATCATGTCGCTGAGTCGACCGTCTCTGTGGTTCCCCTACCCAATGACGAAATGCAAGGTCGCATCATAGGTCGCGAAGGTCGCAACATTCGTGCAATAGAAACACTAACCGGAGTCGATCTCATCATCGATGACACTCCGGAAGCAATAACACTCTCCGGTTTCGATCCTGTTCGTCGTGAAGTAGCAAGAATTTCACTGGAAAAATTAATTTTAGACGGACGCATACATCCTGCAAGAATCGAAGAAATGGTCGAAAAAGCAAAGAGAGAAGTCGATGCGGTAATTAAATCTGAAGGTGATCGCGCAACATTTGAAACAGGTGTACACGGATTACATCCGGAAATAGTCAAGTTGCTCGGCAGAATGCGCTTCCGTACAAGTTATGGTCAAAATGTTCTGAATCACTCAATTGAAGTTTCACACATAGCAGGTCTTTTAGCAGCCGAACTCGGAGCTGATGTAATGACAGCTAAACGAGCAGGGCTATTACACGATTTAGGAAAATCAGTAGACCACGAAACCGAAGGCAGTCACGTAAACATCGGTGTAGACCTAGCGAGAAAATACAAAGAAAACGAAGAAGTAATTCACGCCATTCATGCACATCACGGTGATGTTGATCCGAGAACTGTCGTAGCATGCATTGTTCAAGCCTCTGATGCAATATCCGCATCAAGACCAGGTGCACGTCGCGAGAACATCGAAAGTTATGTTAAACGTCTTGAAAGACTAGAAGAACTTACATGTTCGTTCAAGGGTGTTGATAGTTCCTACGCCATCCAAGCAGGACGTGAGATACGTATAATGGTAAAACCTGAAGAAGTCTCTGAAGATGAAATGATTCTTCTGGCACGTGATATCGCAAAGAAAATTGAAGATGAACTGGAATATCCAGGACAAATAAAAGTAAATCTTCTCCGCGAATCAAAAGCAGTAGAATACGCAAAGTAATTTTAATAAATACCAACAGTCAAGTCCCTGTCAGATTTCGGCAGGGGCTTGCTTATTAAAACACACCAAAGTGCTCCGAAAGTATGCGGACACCTATTAGGATTAATATAGCTCCGCCTAAAACTTGCGCTTTTGACCTGAATTTCAAGCCGAAAACATTGCCAATCTTCAATCCAATTATTGAGAGAACCAATGTCGTAACACCTATGAGCAAAATAGCAGGAAGGACATTGACTTCAAGGAATGCAAACGACACACCAACTGCAAGAGCATCGATACTTGTTGCAATTGCAAGTGGTAACATTTTCACAAATTTTAATGACTGCTCATTTTCTGCGACCTCTTCTTTTTGAAAACTGTCAGAAATCATTTTTCCGCCGATTAAGCATAACAGCCCAAATGCAATCCACGAACTAAAGGCAGCTACTCTTTCTGCAAAAAGTGCAGCGGTGAAATAGCCAATTAGTGGCATGCCTGCCTGGAAGACCCCAAAATATAGACCCACGATAAGAGCATTCTTTATCGTGACTTTTTTAAATGTCAAGCCGATGCAAATTCCTACAGCGAAAGTATCCATTGCAAGCCCAACTGAGAGCAAAAACAGTTCAATAAAACCCAAGTCAACTCCTCCGCATATTTATCAGTGTTTAGTATTAGTATATAGTTAACTCACAAGATAACAGAGATGCAGAGTTTTAGCAAGGGAAAAGCAAACGATAAACAACGTACCATTGCGTTTTGAGTTGATTATATCAACGCATCTTACCGTCAAAATCTATACCACTTACCGAGAATCACTCGCCTGATAGCGTAACTGTATTGAGTTGTTTTTAAACATCTGTTAGTCTTACCGCAGAACAAAAACAGAATGTAAATAAAAGCAATGAAAGAAGGTATCACGACAATGCAACCATTTGCAACAAAACTTTGGAACAGAAACTTTAACTTACTCATAATCGGACAAATAATTTCGCTATTCGGCAATATGATAATCAGCTTTGCCCTACCATTATACATATTTAGTATAAGCGACTCTCCAGCACTATTCGGATTGGTGATGGGGCTACCGTATATATCACTTCTGCTTTTATCGCCTATAGGCGGAATTATAGCAGACAGGCTCAGAAAACAAAGGATTATGTTTTGGCTTGATGCATCAACAACAGCACTCATATTGCTATACATGGTAGTGAGCGGTTTAACAGCCTATATCGTACCTATTGTAATTGTAAAACTCTTAGCGCTTAATGCAATTCAAGGTATGTATATACCAACTGTTCAAGCAAGTGTGCCCTTACTAGTGCCGGGCGAGAAACTGACATCAGGAAATGCAATAGTAGGTGTGGTTAATTCACTATCGGGAATGGTTGGAATGGCAGTGGCAGGGTTTGTTTTTGGAAGATTTGGACTTACACCGATACTGATAATCGGAGCAATATGCTTTGCAATCACAGCGATCATGGATTTGCTCATCCGCATGCCATATAAAAAGCGAGATTCATCCGGCGGAGTGCTGAAAATTGTAAAAGAGGACTTGACTCAATCGGTTCGCTATGCAACAAAAGAAAAGCCGATTCTCGCAAAAGTCGTTATTATTGTGTTCTTCATGGTTCTAATGTTAGCATCTGTAATAATGGTTGGACAACCTGTTTTAGTATACCAGTATCTGGATATGGGAATGGAACATGTGGGGATAAGTCAAAGTCTGATGATGATTGGTGCTGTGATTGGCGGGATTATTGCGGGCACTATGGGTGAAAAGCTTACAATAAAAAAATCATTCATAGTGATAGCAATTGGAAGTATATTTATACTCCTAAAAGGTATTATCTTTTTGGTTGGAACTCCATACTTTACAGCATATATTGTAGTAACAGCTACATGTGCGATAGTGCTCATGACAGTGCAAATATTTAATGTTGCAGCAATCACTTTTGTGCAAAAAAACACACCATCGGAAATAGTGGGTAAAGTTTTATCAATAATAATGGTGCTTCCATTCTTAGCTCAAGCAATCGGACAGGTTCTATATGGTGCACTCTTTGAAGGATTCTATTCAATGCCTTGGATTGTAATCATTGCGACTGCAGTTATGGTAGCAGCAATAGCGATATTCTCGCAGTTTATAAACTGGAAAAGTGGCAACGAAACGGCGGACATAAGTACTCAACAAACTTCGTCAATGCAGGCTTGATTCGCAATCTCGTTAAACTGCTTCGGTTCAGGGGATTGTGGCTGGTCAGTCGCAATGATGGGATTTTGAAAAGCAGCAAAAAATTAATATATCATTTTTGACACACATCTGATACAATAATCAATCAGTCTCCGTTGGTGCATGAGACTGATTGATTATTTTGTTGAAAAGGCATGGTAATAGATAAATATATGTATGGTGGCGAGAAAAACGTAAGGCATAATTTAATAATGTTCTTTATAGACGGTGTTTCATTTATGCCATCTATGGCGCTAATTTCAATAACAGCAGTAATACCATTTTTTCTGGATCAATTAGGGGCAACGACGTTTCAAATTAGCTTGGCAACATCAATGACGTTGATATGCGCGCTTCTGGCACAGCCGTTCTTTGGATACATGGCTTCCAGATCTACTGTTATGAATAAAACATTTGCAAAAATTCTGCTTTGTCAAAGAGTATTATTTGTTGCAGGTATTTTAGCCATACCATTATTTTCCGGACACCATCCAACACTAATTGTCGTGTTTCTGGTTTCTTGGTGTATATTCAATTTATTTGTTGGTTCATATGCAGTATTTTTCACACCACTGGTTATACGTCTATTACCTCCAAATAAACGAGGAACAATACGTGGATTTGGATTTGCAGTTGGGTCATTACTTGGTGTAGGTATGACTGCATTGATTCCGACAATACTCGGACGTATTATGTTTCCTTATAACTACATGGTTATATTTCTAATTGGAGGATTTTATCTTTTTATAAATGCTATTGTATTTTATTTTATGCGAGAAAGTGAAGATCAAAAACCGGTTCAGCCCCTAAGCATGGTACAATATCTAAAAAACATGCCCATAGCAATAAAAGAAAGTTCCGCACTTCGAGCAATGATTCTGACAAGCATATTTTTAGTTATTGCAAACGCAATGCTACCCTTTTATATGTTATATGCGATTCGCGAATTTTCGGTAACTGAAATTCATCTTGCTATTCTAACAGGCTTGCAGATATTTATGGCTGCGATAGCACATATAATATTGGGGATAATTGTTGACAAGTTCGGACCAAGAATTGTTGCACTAATCGTCGCATGCCTAATTCTGAGTGCAGGAATATTAGCACTAATAACCAACACTCTGAGTCTATTCTTTGTTGTCTGGGCACTTGCAAATACCGGAAACACCGGATCAATGACGGCAATTTCGTTGTTACTTGGCGAAGTAAGTCCGGCAGAAAAATTGCCACTATATGTTGGCGTTCACTTCACAATTTCAATGGCTCTATCAGCAATTTTGGTTCTAGTTCTTGCTCCGGTTTTAGAAAATCTAGGATTTGCACCACTGTTCTTAATAGTGGCGATATGCGGTATGACGAGCTTGTTGATAAACACGCTACTGTTACGCAACCGCATGAAGACACTTGCGTAGTTTTATGTAGAACAGCACGGTACGTCAACGTTCGCGATGACGTGCTCGTTTTATTGCTTTGACAATTTCATACCAAATTACGGAGCAAGAACCTAATCCAAGCATGGTGAAAAATTGCGGTGCAGTCAACGGAGCAAGCCGAAGGAAAGTATTCAGCGGTGTATATATAAACAGCACTATTGCAGCGACTAAGGCGATGTTGACAATCCACATCACTCTATCTTTGTACAAACGCTTCACAGCAGTAAAAATGCTGTCTGTATCTGAACTGTTGCATTGAACTAAAAACAGATTTGCAATCATTATAACACCGAGCCCCATAGCTCTGGCGGCACTGGCACTGTTTGAGTTTAGTGACAGCACATAGTAGTATGCGCCAAAAGATGCGGCAAAGACTGTCAATCCTTGCAATGCGCTTTTTAGCATAACTCTCCATGTTAATAATTTTTGCGCAGGATTACGCGGTTTGCGCATCATAATATCCTCTTCAGCAGGCTGTCTTTCGAGTACTATTGAGCATGTGGGGTCAATTACAAGTTCAAGTACAACAACCAATGTTGGCAAGAAGAGTACTGCGTCCGGTGCAATGCCCAGAAGCGGAGCAAGCAATGTTGCCAGAGCAATAGGAATATGTATTGTGAAGACATAGCCTATTGACTTTCGTATGTTATCGAAAATTCGCCGTCCATCGCGTATTGTGTCAACAATTGTCGAAAAATTATCATCCAGTAAAATCAAGTCAGCAGCCTCGCGAGAGACTTCGCTTCCATGTTTACCCATAGCCACACCAATGTCGGCATATTTGAGTGCCGGGGCATCATTAACACCATCCCCTGTCATTGCAACGATTTCGCCGTTGCTCTTAAATGCCTTGACAATACGCATTTTATGTTCAGGGATAACACGAGAGAATATGCTTACATCTTTGACGCGTTCGCGAAGTTCATCATCAGACATTTTTGAAAGCTCATCGCCTGTGATAATATTTTCGCAACCCTTTAGACCTATTTTGCGTGCAATCGCTGCAGCGGTCACACCATTATCACCTGTTATCATCACTACTCGAATACCGGCTTTATAACATTTGGCGATATCGTCTTTGATGTGTTCTCTCGGAGGATCTGCAAGTCCAACCAGGCCACAGAGGGTCAATGAGCAATCGAGTATATTTTTTGGAATATCGGCTTCATTTTTAAGTTTATCCATTGCCACGGCAATGACACGCAAGCCTTTTTTGCTCATTTCAATAATCTTACTTTCAGCAAGTGCTCTTTCGTCATTGTTAAGTTTACATATTGAAAGAACTCGCTCTGCCGAGCCTTTTGCAGCAATGATGATTTCTCCATCATGATACCAGATATGCCCCATCATCTTAAGGTCGTTAGTAAACGCATATTCAGTAATGAGCCTGCCACCAAAAAGATGTTCTTTTGTAATACCATGCTGCTTCTCACAATGAGCAAGCATGGCTTTTTCCATTGGGTCATATGCCTCTGTTTCACAAGCAAGACCCATAATTTCAGCTAAATTATTATTGCCACCTTCAGCAGCATCTTCGCCTGTAAAAGTCCATTCATCTTGCACTACCATTTGATTCATAGTGATAGTGCCTGTTTTGTCGACGCACAAAACAGAAATGGCTCCGAGAGTTTCAATGGAAGGAAGTTTACGCACTAGTGAGTTTTTTCTTGCAAGTCGCCATGCACCCATAGATAAAAACACAGCAAGAATGACGGGGAATTCCTCCGGAATCATAGCCATTGCAAGAGTGATACCTGCAAGCAGACTGGCAGTAAACCTTTCCATAAATGAAAGTTGTGGAACATTTAACCATGTGATAAGAGCGACAAGCACGAATAATGTTGCGGCAATAATAGTTCCGACTCTGACCACTTGAGCGATTTGTGTTTGGAGTGAGGACTTATCTGACGGAGCTTTGGCTACGTGAACACCGATTTTTCCATACTCCGTCTCGTTGCCGATTTTGTCTACTTTAATAGCTGCAGAACCTTGAGACACAAGTGTTCCTGCGTAGCAATAATCATTACGCCAATGGTCTGATGATGCTAGTGACCAGTCAGTTGGGACTTTCCAAACACCTTCTACTTCGCCTGTAAGCGATGACTCATTCACACAAAGGTCATTGCACTTAACCACATATCCATCAGCAGGGATTTTTAATCCCTCGTGCACCAACATGATGTCGCCAGGCACAAGGTCAGCGCTTGCAATTTGAACCTTATTACGATCTCGTGTAACAGTGACATGCGGAGCAGAGAGGTCTTTGAGTGCGTTTAAAGTCCTATCAGTTTTCCACTCTTGAAACACGTCAATACTGATTATGCCAATCACGAAAACAAGCATAACTACGCCATCGACGGGCTGACCAAGCATGAAATATATGGTTGCTGCAATAATTAGCAACATGAACATTGGTGCAGCTACAATATGGAGCATTTTTTTAAGAAAACTCTCTTTTTTTGCTGTTGCAAGTTCATTTTTTCCGTATTGTTCTTGAAGTTTCTGCGCCTCGCTTGTGGTTAGTCCGGCAAACTCAAAATTATCTTTCTTCATGTTGACACTCATTCCCTTCAAAAACCACAAGTATTCCGGAAACGGAGTACTTGAGAGAAAACGACCATTAAAATTGGCCGCTCTCTCTTACTATTAATTTTCGATTGAAATGTAGATTAACATTAGCTTTTATCACAAATTACTATGTCGCTACAATGCTCGTATATCAAAACCTTCGTCTAGGAGAAACACGATTATCTCGGATAATATTTCCGGAACTAAGCGTTGTCCTGAAAATGCATGCATGAGGATGATTTCTCCGGGACGAGTGTACTCTTTAATGTTACGCAAAATTTCTGTTGCCTCAGTCTGCGCCCAATCTAATGTGTCGAGAGACCATAGGTATATTGTGAGATCAAGATTGCGAATAACCTCAACTTCCTCATCTCCGATTGCGCCATAAGGCGGACGCATTGTTGTTGCTCGCGAACCGGTTATGTATTCAAGTAAATCATTTGTTTCGTTGAGTTCTGCGATTATCTCTTCATCGGAAAGTAATCGAAACGACGTATGGGTGTAACCATGCAAACCAATTGTAAATCCAGCCTCATATGCCATCATCACTACTTCCGGGTGACGGCGAATATTCTCGCCCAAGAAAAAGAATGTGGCAGAGACATCGTGTTCAATTAATGTGTTTATGACACTAACAGTATTCACGGGATCCGGACCATCGTCGAATGTGAGATAGACAACAGGAGCATTGGGGTTTCTGTTTATAACAACAGAATCACGATGACGCTCGGCGAGCAAAACTGCATTAGTTCTCCAATCAACCATGCGCTCCCACATATCGGAAGAAAGGTCAGCAGTCCCTTCAATGCGGTATAGCTCAAAGTAGTTGTCATCGATGTAAACGTAATCGAGATATTCATCGGGTTCATGGTCATAGTAAGGTTCAGCCTCATACTCGTCTGTGTAATCGGTTTCATGCTCTTCGGGATGTTCAAGTCCATCCGGAACATATGTTGGTTCGGGCGTGGCTTGCTCAACTACCGGTTCATATAAAACAGGCGAATCAGTATCGGATTCAGCCATACAACCGGCCAGCAATAACGTTAACGTTAATGATAATGATATTGTAGCAATTAAATATAAATGTTTTTTCATATGTATCAATACCTCGGCTATACAGTAATCTATTCTATGGTACTTTGTCAATCATGAGAATATGCTCAAATAAGGATTGTCTTTTTAACAATGTTAACATTGTACACAAACGAATGGCTGAATACACAAAAAAATGCACTTTTTTACAAAACCGGAACTATTATTCCTTGTAATAGGGTCAATACTTTGATCCATGGGATCGGCACCCCCACCAATGGTTATGGGTTGGAGGAGGTGCTGGCGGTAACGGTTGCTAACAACATAGTAAATGTGAATTATGGGCAAGTTAGAAAAACCATGTTGCTTGTATAGTACAAATTAATTCCAGAAAAGGTAGATAAACGACCTCAAATGCATTATGATTATAGTCAAATAAATAGAAATTGGGGCAGGTTATATGTTTATAAAAAAGAATAAGGGTGTTTTCTTAACCATATGTCTGATGTTTATCGTATTTCTATATTCATGCGAAATCATTCCGACAGAATCATATTATGCGAATGACACGGAAGTATATCCAGAACTATATTGTTCAGGCGATAAAAGCTCATATACAGAAGAGTCCATAACGGAGAGAGAAGGGTCATATCAGGATGAAAGAAGAACACTTCAGATATTACTTGATGTCGCAAATGAACGCAGAGTCAGCATTGAAAAGGTTGATGGAGAAATAGTTTCAGGTTTTGCATATAGTCGTGATTTCACATTTTACGACTTATCGCCTATTATGATGAACCCAGCCGACAGAGTGAACATGCAATCTGTTACTCGCAAAGAAGCCGTTGAAGACGTAAAAGTTCTCTTTGAAGTATTGAGGTATGTGTACGGTGGATACTTATATTTCGGAGGAGACGAGGTGTTTAAGCTTGCAAAGGAACAAATCGTCGAGGATATACAGCTAATTGATGACAACATTAGTGGTATGGAATTATCCCGAATACTACAAAGACATCTATCTCCAATAATCAATGATCATCATTTCACTATTTCGGGCTTATTATTTGGTTCATACTACACATTTCTCGTAAGTAGAGATGTTTTCTTTGATAAAACAAATCGAGGATTTCGCAATCGCGAAAATGGTTTGTATGTAAATGAGGTGCCGGGACATGACATAGCTGATATTCTACGCCTCCAACTGGATGAGTCCGGTCAGCATTTTTACGCACCTATTTTAATGCGAGAAGGTGTATCGACAGCCGCACAAACACTTACAATTATATACGAAAATAATACACGTGAGTACATAGAACTTCGGGCAGCACCATTGGGTAGAAATGTTTCTCATATACCATCTTCACTGACTGAAACAAGCGGTTTTCCTGTAGTGTCTTTGACTTGGATGATGGGTATGAGTTCAGTTGCGCACGGCGGACATGCTCGTGCATTCTTGGATTTTGCAGAAAAATTGAGTGATGAGTCTGTTGTTATTCTTGATCTGCGTTCAAATAGTGGTGGGACAGCTATTTTGCCGCTTAAATGGATGTATCTAATCACCGGAGAAGTTGTAAACGGCAATTACATCAATCTGGGAAACTGGAGTGTAGAACATGAATACCCGTGGACACCTCATGGTGATACACCAGAAACAAACCCATTTTATTTTTCTGATGAAGATTTAGAAGTTCTAGCACCTGTTATTATTGAGCCAACTATTATAAATGGGAATAACGTTTACAATCTTAGCGATCGCCATATCGTTGAGAGGGAGCAGGTGTTAGTAGTGCTTGTTGACAGACACACTTCGTCAGCGGGAGAGTATTTTGTGGATCTCGTGTTTAATGTTGAGAATACCATAGTCATTGGACAAAACACATTTGGTGTACTTACGGTCGATGCTGCTTATCCACACTTGAGGATGCCAAATTCAGGTATGCCCGTCAGGCTTGGAAGAAGTATAATGTTTTGGTCCGAGGAACATTTTGTTGAAGGGGTAGGTTTTAGACCGGATGTTTGGGTTACAGGTTGTGCACTGACGGCAACCATAGCAATGTTGATGAATGAGGCATGTTAGGATGAGTTCTACAACCATGAATAATATAACACACTCTTTTACTATTGGAGATAATCAATACGTTTTGGATTATCGGAATATGTTATTTTGTCATTTAGAGTTAAATGCCAGTAGTGTGTCAACTAGAGTCGTATTGTTTTTTGACGAGGAGAAAGAGTATAGTTCACTTTATCGCGATACTTTTATCTTTGGTAGCTTGTTAAGATTAATGCGGTAAAAGTGTGCCCTCGCTGCTTTGTGTTATTCGATATCCACTTCATGTTCGTATATTTTTCTTGTCTCTTGCTTTATTATAAGCAAGAAATATGTTATTAGTTTTACTATATACTCCGATGCGAAACTGGATACCACGAGCATTTCAAAACTTTAACAAAACTTTAACAAAACACGTCAAAAACTGCTGATTTCAGTGTGAAAAATATGTTAAATTTTTCTAGAGAATCCGTATTATAGACCGTTGTTTTATAATTAAATCTTTGCTATTCTTGTATATATGAGGTGTCAGATGAATAATATACAGAATGATATGCAGGATGAAAAAAAGAAGAAAGATGATGATGAAGAAAAGAAAATTTTTCTTGAGTTGGTAGGTAAGCGAGTCAAGTTGAAGCGAAAGGAAATGAATTTGACGCAGGAAAAGTTTGCAAAAAAAGCCGATATTAATCTTAGGCATCTCCAAGATGTTGAAAGTGGTAAAATAAATATGGGCATCTGGATATTTGCGAAAATAGCCAGAGCGTTTAAAACGAGCGCAGATGATTTGATGTGTGAAGACTAGAGGGATTTTGTTGATAGGTCAAAACATCTTTCTGTATTTGTCATTCGTGTTCAATCAGCAAATTGCGTTTCGAAATTATGTCATTATTTCCCGAGAAATTTAATGTTCATCACCACATAACGAATAGAACAAGTTATCAACGACATTAATCATTCATAAAATTCTTGACAACAGGAAGTACTTACACTCATAATTAGTATACAATATAGCGTCCTCCGTTTTATTGATAGACTCATTGTATATCTCTACTAATGCTGAGAAAAAAGGGTAAGGTGTTATGGAGTTAAACGTGTTTGCAGATGTAATTACATTCTGGATTTTTGCTCTAGTATTTTGTTACATACATGAACTTGGTCATGTGTATACGTATCGCTTTTTTGGGGGCGATAACAATTGGTCAATCACCATTGGCGCTATTGGCAAGACGATAATCAGGACTAAAAGAATCACAGTCAATACCGCTTTTATTTTAGGTTCTTTTTTCATCCCATGGTATTATGAAATTGACGAAAAAAATGAAATGGAAGCGAGCAAATCACAAAAAATATTATGGGCATTAGGTGGTATATTGTCAAATGCAATTATTATGTGCGTTATACTTATCTTCCTAATATTTTGAAGTCTTTCAAACTAGTAACATTCACTTCATTCACAAACATTCACCTTGTTCACTTGACAGGAGTGACTGTTTTGCTTATACTGGAATTACCCAAATTTCCAAGGAGTATGAACATGCCGTACGAAACTGAAAAAATTGAATTCAAGTCCAACGCTCTAGGTGATATTTATAAAGAGGTCATTGCTTTTGCAAACACAGATGGCGGCACTTTGCATATTGGTATAGACAATAATGGAGAGGATGCCCCATTGCTTCATGTTGATGATACTTATACTCGTATTACTAACGGTATTCGGGATGCGATTGCACCCGATGTGACAATTTTTGTGAAGTATACTCTTACAGATAATAAAGTTATTCACATAGAAATAAGCGAAGGCTCATATAAACCCTATTATTTGAAATCAAAGGGGATAAAGCCATCTGGTGTATATGTACGTCAAGGTTCATCATCTGTTCAAGCATCACCAGAACAAATTCGCCAAATGATTAAAAATGCAGATGGCGACATTTTTGAAGAATTGCGCTCGTTGGAACAGGAGCTTACTTTTGATTTTTGTACAGAAGTTTTTGTCAAAAACAAAATTGAATTTTCGCAAGATAAATACAATATTCTAGGTATTCGTAACCATGCGCAACAGCTATATACAAATTTAGGATGGCTTCTCTCTGACCAATGTACACGTAGTATAAAGGTTGCTGTATTTGCTGATGAAGAGAACACGATATTCCGTGACCGTAAAGAATTTACCGGCTCTGTGTTAAGTCAACTAGAAGAAGCATTTGGCTATCTTCAACTGTGTAATAAAAATCATTCTGTCATTGATGGGCTGGTGCGTAAAGACTACTGGGATTATCCAACTGATGCTGTTCGTGAAGCACTCTTAAATTCGTTGATTCATCGTGATTATGGATTTTCCGGTAGTATATTAATAAACGTGAATGACAAATGCATGGAATTCATTTCTATAGGTGGATTACTTCCCGGCATTTCAACAGATGATATTCGCAACGGCATCTCGCAGCTACGCAACGAAAATCTTGCGAAAGTTTTCCAACGACTAAACTTTATTGAAACATATGGAACAGGCATAAGGCGCATTTTCGCTCTCTACGAAAACTGCCCTGATTCTGTAACTATTGATGTAACACAAAACTCGTTTAAAATAACATTACCAAACATGAATTATGCAAAAGGCAACATGGCACCTTCAGGCAAAAACTCTGTAACATCTCAAATGCAACTATTACTCGACTATTTAAAAGAGCATATTGAAATTTCTGATGAAGAAGTGCAAACATTATTGAATGTTAAAAGAACACGAGCATTCAATTTGACAAAGCAGATGTCAGACGCAGGTTTAGTGGAAATTGTAGGGCGCGGAAAAAGCAGAAAATTTGTTTTAGTTGAAGCTAAATGAAAATCATAAATTTTTGGCTAACCCGTAAAAATTCTTGACAACAACAACGGATTGCACTCATAATTAGTATATAAATAAAAAATGTGAATGGGGGCTGGTATATGCAAAATATGAACATAAACAGTGAAATGAATTGCAGCGAGATAAAACGATATGCAGACGGAATACGGAGTAATATCGAAAAATTAATTGTTGGAAAATCAACAACGATTAATCTTGTGCTATCAGCTCTTTTTGCAGAGGGTCATGTCTTGCTGGATGATGTGCCGGGAACGGGCAAGACGATGTTAGCTAAATCATTGGCAAAATCACTGGATTGTGATTTTGGGCGTATCCAATTTACACCTGACTTACTTCCAACAGACCTGACCGGAATCAATTACTACAATCCAAAAATGAACGAATTCGTTTTTCGCAAAGGAGCTCTCTTTACGAACATATTACTCGCCGATGAAATTAATCGCGCTACACCGCGTACGCAGTCGGGATTGCTTGAGAGTATGGAAGAAAAACAAATCACAATTGACGGCGAAACTCATAAATTAGCAGAACCTTATTTAGTTATTGCCACACAAAACCCGGTCGAGACACATGGTACATATCCTTTGCCTGAAGCGCAACTTGACCGCTTCTTAATTCGCCTGACCTTGGGTTATCCGTCTGCAAATGAAACTACAGATATTATTAAGCGATTTCTAACAAGTCAACCACTTGAAAGTATCACCCCTGTGTGCACAGCAAGTGAATTATTAAGCATTCAAGCAAGTGTTAAGAACGTTTTTGTTCATGATGAACTATTAGACTATATTGTAGAGTTGACAGAGAAAACACGAACTTCTGAATCTGTAATTTTGGGAGTGAGTACACGTGGAGCTATTGCACTTGCCAGGCTTTGCAGAGCATATGCAGCACTCAGTGGGCGTTCATATGTTTTGCCTGATGATATACAAACTCTACTTCCGTATGCGTATATACACAGAATTATTCATCGAAGTGGTGCGGTGGGAGACACTGAGGAACTGCTTGAAAAAATCATAAAAGAAACCACAGTTCCCTCGGAAAACTACGAGGGCAAATAAGATGACCGGGGTTATTGTTGCCGGGATTCTATTGATAACTATATTAGCTATAATACTGTTGCAGAAAGCGGTTTACCGACGATACTGGAACGAAAATTTGACATTCAATTCAAAACCTTCGAAAAATGCGATTTTTGAAGGTGATACAGTAGAACTTATCGACAGCGTGACAAATGGTAAGCGACTGCCATTACCTTGGGTGCATGTTAGTTACAAGCTTGCCTACTCATCAATCTTATTGAGCTACGTTGACCGTGAAGTTATCAGAGGAGAGTTACGTAATTTGCTCTTCATTGTAGGTATTAATAAGACGGTTAGAAAAAGGTCGAAAATACAGTTAAATAAGCGTGGTTATTATACAATAAAGGAATCAACTATTGCGTGTAATAACCTTTTTATGACCGAATTTATGCAGGAAGATATTTCTGTGCCATTCGGACTCATTGTATATCCGAGATACATTGACTACCCTGAATTGATGATTCCGCTCAGAAAAATGTTGGGAGATGTATCAGTAAGGCGATTCACTGACCCTGACCCGTTTACATTCAAAGGCGTTAGGGAGTACCAGCCATACGACAGTTTTCGTCAAGTGAACTGGAAAGCTACCGCCAAAATAGGTGAGCTAATGTCAAATGTCTATGATTTTACGATTTATCAAGAGATAACGGTTATACTTGATATTCATGAGTATCGTACATATGATAGGCTTTTTGTGCATGAAGAAGCGATTCGTATTGCTGCGTTTATTTGTCGCAGCTGCATTAAAAAAGATATTCCTGTGAGCCTGATTTGTCCGGACTCTGATGGTAGTCCATTGCATATAAGTAGCGGAATGAGCAATGTTCATTTGGAGAGGATATACACAGCTCTTGCATTTATTGATTTGAATAAGTACTGCCATTCATTTTCAGAGCGTGTTCCAGCATCAAGTGAAAAGTCTTATATTTTGATTTCTTCATATGGTGAAAGACGTGAAATAGAAATGATCACAGGCACCGACATTATAAAGCTAGAGGTGAGAGAGTGATGTTGAAACTTAAAAACCTCCTACTTATTCTTCTGTTAAGGTTGCCATTTTTTCTTTTGGTATTCACAGCGATGTTGCCATTCACAACAGACCTCTACGTTTTATTTATAATATTGGCTGTGTTTGTGTTGCTTGGAACGTTATACGTTATAGATACTCGTATCGGTCGTTTTACTTTAGTAGGCTGGCCAACTGTAATAATAGGCACTATTATAGGCGTTGTGTTTTTACTTCTGGGAATGCTTGCTGTTGCTGTAGCAATACTGTGTTTGACGATGAATCAACAGGACAGCTATAGCAAAACAGGTAGTATAATAGTAATTGTATGTATGTTCTTATTTATGTCAGTTGTTACATTATTTATAAATCCGACGCTTATACATATTTTTATAAGGAATCTGGTTTTAGCATTGGTTGCAACAGTATTGACAAATCAATTGCAAAGGCTTGAACGATTTTTTAACTCTCACTATTGTAGAGGAGTTTCAAGCAAAACTATTGCATTGGTTTTCAAGCGAGGATATATGATGACCATTGCGTGTTTTTTGTGCATTATCTTGGTTGCGTTTATTGTTAGACCTTACAGTTCTGTAATTGATATGTCAGATTCGGTACTTCCTACCTCTGATGATGTTATGGTATATGAACCCGAAATAGCTTCTGGAGAATATGAGGAGTATGCAGATATATTTAACGAAGATGCTCCGCCTGTCGAGATGAGAGATTACATGTATTTTATAGAGAGAGGAAGTAATACGCAAAACTTGGTTAGCACAATAATTATTTTTGTTGTTATAATCAGTTTTATTATATGTGCTATACTGTTTAGTAAGCAATTTAGGCGCATTAGAAATCTGTTTGGGAGCTATGATGAGGATATTGAGGAAGAATTAGCATACAATCCTGAAAAAATGGTGAGAAAACGTAATCTTCTGTCGTTTTTAGAAGTGAACTATGTGGTTCGTCGCTTGTTTAGGCGAAAAGTAAGGGAGTATGTAGCGGACGAAAAATTGCGATTACAAAAAAGTGACACACCAATGAGATTGGCGGACACTATCGGAGAATGGGAGGATGTAGTTGCACTCAAGCAGCTATACCACAAAGCACGCTATAGTGGCGAGCATGTCAAACGCTCAGAGTTAAAAGAAATGCGTGCTAAACAGAGATAAGCGCAACATTGATTATTATAATCAAAATGCAATCATTTCAAACTCCTATATTGACTGTCTTTAGCCATTGCACACAATATATTGTGTACAATGGCTGAATCATTTTCTATAGGTCACAATTGACTCGATTTAGCGCAATGTGATATCATGAGCTTGGTTAATGTTCGCATTAAAAAATTAATGTTCAAGGGGTATTTTTATGACAAGAATATTGGTCGAAAAGAAAGAACAGTTTCGACTTGACGAAAGGGACATGTTTCTCGAAATACGAGACGTACTAAACGTGTCTGACATCACAGGGGTTCGTATATTCAACGGCTACGATGTAGAGGGTGTAAAAGACTTAGAAAAAGCAACGCAAGCAGTTTTTACGGAAAATGGACAGGACATTGCCTACAATGAAATGCCCGACACCGATGGAGCTGCTTTTATGTTTGCAATAACTGCAGCGATTGACCAATACGATCAACGCGAAGATTTTGCGACTCAACTCTTGCGTATTTCCGAGCCACAATCTGAGCCGAAAGTGAATGTATTCAAAATCATTGCTCTTTATGGCGATATTTCGGAAGCAGACTTAGAAAAAATAAAGACATATTATATAAACCCGCTCGAAATGCGAGAAATAGCACTAGATTCAACAAAATCCAGAGTCTATAGTGAGCCACAAGATGTTGAAAAAATCAAGGGGTTTGCAACTGCAGATGACGCTACACTTAAATCACTTGCAGAAAAATATGGCATAGCGATGGCCTTGGACAATCTTGTGCTTTGCAGAGAATATTTTGCAAAAGAAAAGCGTGACCCAACAATCACAGAAATGAAAGTGCTCGACACATACTGGTCTGACCATTGCAGACATAGTACGTTTTTGACAATCATTGATGATATAAAAATAGAAGAAAACGAATATACCGAAGCACTCAGACGTGCAGAAGGTCTATACGAACAAGCAAAAGAATATGTATATGGCGATGTATCACGTCCCCTTTGTCTCATGGACATTGCGACAATGGAGATGAAAAAACTCAGAAAAAATGGACTTCTTGCGGATATGGAAGAGTCCGACGAAGTCAATGCCTGTAGCATCGAAGTGACTGTGCCTGTCGATGGTAAGCCAACGGATATGATTGTAATGTTCAAAAATGAAACTCATAATCATCCAACAGAAATGGAGCCCTTTGGCGGCGCATCAACCTGCCTGGGCGGAGCTATACGTGACCCACTCTCAGGGCGCGCACATGTATTCGGTGCTATTCGAGTAACCGGTAGCGATGATCAGAGAGCTGCAATTGAAGATACGTTGCCCGGCAAACTGCCACAAAGAAAAATTACTAGAACTGCAGCTGAAGGCTACAGCTCATATGGAAATGGTATTGGATTGGCTCTTGGGCAACTTATTGAAGCATATGATCCCGGATTCAAGGCAAAGCGAATGGAATGTGGAGCTGTTGTGGCTGCTGCAAAGAAAGAAAATATCGTCAGAGGCAAACCGCTTCCGGGAGACGTGGTTGTGCTGGTTGGTGGAAGAACAGGACGCGATGGTTGCGGTGGCGCAACAGGCTCCTCCAAAGAGCATGACGAGGACTCACTAGAACAAGGCGGCGCAGAAGTACAAAAAGGCAATCCAGTAGTAGAGCGCAATGTCGTGAGATTGTTCCGCAAGCCTCATGTATCGAAAATGATAAAAATATGTAATGACTTTGGCGCAGGCGGCGTTTGCGTTGCAGTAGGCGAGCTTGCCGACGGGTTGAACATAGATTTGGATAAAGTTCCGACGAAATATCCCGGACTCGATGGTACGGAGCTTGCAATTTCTGAATCTCAAGAGCGCATGGCAGTTGTAATTGCCAAAGAAGATCTTGAAAAATTTCTCGACGAAGCTGCCAAGGAAAACTTAGAAGCAGTAAAAATTGCAGATGTTACAGATACAGGCCATGTTAGTATGAAATGGCGTGGCGATGAAATATTGAGTGTAAGCAGCGATTTCCTAAATTCCGGTGGAGTAAGACAAAGAACAAATATAACAGTTTCTTGCTTCAACGCGAGTGAGCAGAAAACGGATAGTAAAGAAATAAAAAGCAAATGGCTGGAGACATTGGCTGATTTAAATGTATGCTCGAAAAAAGGCATTGCAGAGCGCTTTGATTCTACCGCAGGTGGAGGCACAGTATTTATGCCATATGGCGGAGTGAACCAAAAGACACCGGAGCAAGGCCTAGCAATGCGTTTACCACTTACAGAGGGTGAAACAGACTTCGGTACCCTGATGACTGTAGGATATAATCCATCTCTAGGAAAACAAAGTCCGTTCCATGCAGCTATGTATGCCGTAATTGAATCTGTAATGAAGATTGTTGCAATGGGTGGCGATTATAGCAAAGTGCGTTTGAGCTTCCAAGAGTATTTTGAAAGATTGGTAAGTGACGAGAGTTGGGGCAAGCCATACGCTGCACTAATGGGTGCATTTCTTGCTCAGGATGAGCTTGAGATTCCAGCTATAGGCGGCAAGGACAGTATGTCCGGAACTTTCATGGATATAAATGTTCCGCCGTCACTCATCTCATTCGCAGTTGCAGTCGCAGATACGACAAAGCTTGTATCTCGCGCGTTCAAAGGTACCGGGAACAACGTATATCTACTCAAAACACCCATTGATTCAACAGGCATGCCGAATTTCAAAGTATTGAAGAGAAACATGAGCACGGTAAACACACTGGTTGAATACGGATGCATCAAGTCTGCAAGTGTTGTGGGCATGGGCGGTATCGCAGCTACTGTAAGTGAAATGGCATTTGGGAATGGTATAGGAATCGCCTTTGATCCACGTTTTGCAGAAACATTAACAGATGATCTGTTTGCACCACAGTATGCGACGATGGTGCTTGAAATAGACACTATGCCAAAAGATTGCAAAGGACTCAGAGAAGAGTTCATTTTACTAGGAACAACAACGGATAAAGGTAGCATCGAAATAAATGATGTTGAAATTTCTCTTGATGAAGCCCAAACAATATGGGAAGGTGCGCTCAGTAGCGTATTCCCGATACAAAATTCGCCGACATTAGCTGTAAAAAATGCAAACTCACAATGCTGTGATGCAGGAGCTTCATGTGAAGAGATAAAGTGTGCAGACTCACAAACTGCAAAGGTCTCTCCGAGAGTGCTTATCCCGATCTTCCCGGGCTCAACAGGAGAATATGAGCTTGAAAAGCAATTTACAAAAGCAGGAGCGGATGTAAATACAGTAGTCTTCCGCACATTAACTGCAAATGAAATTGAAGATAGTTATGCTGAACTAGCTAAGGCAGTTAGCAATGCAGATATTCTGGCAATACCATCAGGAATGTCGGCAGGTGCAGAGCCTGACGGCAGTAGCAAACTGATTGCAATGATTTTGAGACAAACGGATGTTAAAAATGCAATAAATAAAATGATATCCGAACGAAAAGGTCTTGTTCTGGGAACAGGTGAAGCTTTCAAAGCACTTTTGAAAGTCGGATTAATACAAACAGGACTGGTTCAAGATGATGAATGCGGAAATGTTGTTCTCACAACAAACCCAACAAATGCACACTACTGCACGCTAAAGTCTGTAAAGATTGCAGAAAATGCCAAATCACCATGGCTTGTTAACATGGGCGGTAAAATTGAAACAGTGCCTGTTTCAGGAAAAGATAATGTCGTACATATGTCTGATGAGCTGTTCAACGAGTATTGCACAAAGGGACAAATTACTTCTCAATATATCAACGATGATGGCTCCGGTTCTGTCGAGTCAATGATAAGCGAAAATGGATTGATACTAGGCAGGGTCGGACTTGTAGAAAATATGAGCAAGGGTCTCTATGCAAATGTGACCAGTGTGAAGGATAGTAAAATATTCTGCAATGCGGTGCGGTATATAAACAGGTAATGTGAAGTAGTCGATGAAAACTATCGTCATTCTGCGACGACCCGCAGAATGACGAATGGGAGGAAGATTAATTGAATGTTAAAGTTGGAATAATCATGGGTAGTGATTCTGATCTGCCCGTCATGAAAGAAGCAGCAGACTTTCTTGACGAAATGGGAATACCTTATGAGCTTACAATAGTATCAGCTCACAGGACTCCAAAGAGAATGTATGAGTATGCAGAAACAGCGGCAGTAAGGGGTTTGTCTGTTATCATTGCAGGTGCCGGAGGCAGTGCTCATTTGCCCGGTATGGTTGCATCGATTACCACATTGCCTGTAATTGGTGTTCCTATCAAAACAAGAGCACTAGGCGGTGTAGATTCACTCTACTCAATAATCCAAATGCCACCGGGCATTCCGGTAGCAACTGTTGCGATAAATGGTGCGAAAAATGCAGGAATACTAGCGACATCAATACTCTCTGTAAGCGACAAAACTGTAGCAGAGAAGCTGAGAACATACAAAGATGACCTGAATGACATGGTAATCGGAAAAGCAGAAAAACTAGAAAAAATAGGCCACGAAGCATATTTAGCAGAGTAATCAATTCCGTCATCTTAAGCGTAGCGTCATTGCGGCCTCCGAGCCGCAATCCCGTGCAATCACCTTCTATCAATGGGATCCCGGATCAAGTCCGGGATGACGGATAAAAAATATACTTTTAGTTGATAAAATTGGCAGAGCAATGAGTATGAAATTAAATTTATGAGAGGAATAGATAATAAATGGAAATCGTAAAAAAGAGAATTGGAATCGTTGGCGGAGGACAGCTTGGTAAGATGATGATTTTGGAAGCCAAGCGACTTGGGTTTTATGTAGCAGTGCTTGATCCGGGAGCGGATTGCCCTGCACATAGCATTTGCGACAAGCATATAGTTGCAGCTTTTGATGATCCGAAAGGCTATGCAGAGCTTGCGGAATATTCTGATGTTATCACCTATGAATTTGAACATATTAATGCGAAAGCTCTTGAAGACCTGGAAAAGAAAGGTCATGTAATTTACCCATCGGTTACAGCACTAAAAACAATTCAAAATAAAAACTTGCAAAATATTGCTTTAGAGAAGAATCAAATTCCAATTCCAAGATTTTCACTTGTGACGAATACAGACGAAATCCGCGAGTGTGGCAAAGCGGAGAATTTTGGTTATCCAATGATGTTAAAAGCGACAACAGGTGGCTATGATGGTAAAGGTAATGCACTAATCAAAACTGAAAATGACGTTGAGGATGCATTTAAGCAACTTGGCAATGGTGCAATTGAGGTGATGGTGGAAGAGTTTGTTGATTTTGAAAAGGAAATTTCCATCATTGCATGTAGAGGTATAAATGGCGAAAAGGTTGTTTATCCGGTTGCAGAAAACACACATAAGAATAGTATCTTGGATGTAACCGCTGTGCCTGCGAATATAAGTCAAGAGATAAGTGATAAAGCGGCTGATATTGCAAATAAGGTTATGTCTGTTTTTGAAGGTGTTGGAACTTTTTGTATTGAGTTGTTTGAAACAAAAGATGGTGAAATATCTGTAAATGAAGTTGCACCACGTCCACATAACTCAGGGCACTATACAATCGAGGGTTGTTTTGCAAATCAATTTGAAAACCATATTCGCGCCATTGTTGGATTGCCTTTTGGTGATACAAGTTTGATAATGCCGACTGTAATGGTAAATCTAATTGGCGAAAGCGATGGTCCTGCAAGGTTACTAGGGCTTGAAGAAGCGTACAATGATCCAAGTGTTCATGTGCACTATTATGGAAAGAGCGAGTCAAAAACAGATAGAAAAATGGGTCACTACACTGTAGTTGGAAAGACAATTGATGATACATTGCATCGTGCGATGGAACTGAAAAAAGTTGTACGCGTAGTCGGAGAGTAGAAAGGCATAGTCATTATGAACGATAAATTTAATGATGAGTGTGGCATTGTTGCTGTCACACTTAAAGAAAATATTGAAGCGGCGCAATTGGCGTTTTTTGCGTTAAATGGGTTGCAACATAGAGGCCAGCAAGCGGCAGGACTTGCCGTTTGCAACGATGGTGTTATGAGCTGTTATAAAGATACAGGTCTTGTAACAGATGTAATAGATGAGCAAATATTGACACTGTTAAAAGGTGAAATGGCATTGGGCCATGTCAAATATGGTCCGGCTAAAGAGAGTTTCCAAACGTTTGCACAACCGTTAATTATTAACTATAGAAACGGTTCATTAGCAACTGCTTTTAATGGGGCATTGGTAAATGGTGACAAGCTTCGAAAAGAAATGGAAGATGACGGAGTAATCTTTTCTACAAAAACAGATTGCGAAGTTATTGCGGCACTCGTTGCCAGACATGATAAGGGCAACATAACCGAAGCTGTCAAAACAATGATGCAAGAGGTTCAGGGCGGATATGCGGTATGTTTAATGAAGCAAAATTGCATAATCGGAGCTCGTGATCCACGAGGTATACGTCCCCTTGCCCTTGGGAAACTCGAAGATGGTTATACAATAGCTTCAGAGAGCTGTGCATTTGATATGATGGACGCTGAGTTTATACGAGATGTTAAACCCGGTGAGATTATTGTCATTGATGGAAATAATATGACATCAATAGAGACAGAGCCAGCCGATAAGGCTGCTGTTTGCGCTTTTGAGTATGTGTATTTTGCCCGTCCGGACTCAACAATCGACGGGAAGAATGTATTTGATGTTAGAGAGCTTGCAGGAAAAATACTTGCTGCGGAGCATCCTGTTGAGGCAGATATAATAATTGGTGTGCCGGATTCCGGAACGCCTGCTGCTATAGGATATGCGCTCGAAAGTGGTATTCCGTTTAGACCCGGTTTGATTAAAAACAAATATATAGGTCGTATTTTTATACAGCCAACCCAAGTGCAAAGAGAAATTGGTGTAAGAATCAAGCTTAATCCAATTGAAACCCTTGTAAAAGGGAAGTCCGTTGTTCTTGTCGATGATAGTATTGTGCGTGGTGTAACAATGCGCAAGATTATTGAATCATTACGTCATGTCGGTGCGAAAGAAGTGCATTTGCGTATTAGTTCACCGCCGATTAGGAATTGTTGTTTCTATGGAGTGGATACTCCTGATGTAAAAGACTTCATTGCAACGTCTCGTCCGGTAGAAGAGATACGTCAGGAGCTTGGTGCAGATAGCTTGGGATTCATAAGCATTGAAGGTTTACTTGATTCACTTGGCGGCTGCGAATATTGTGTTGGTTGTTTTAGTGGAGAGTATCCTGTTGAGGCTGATGATTAGCTTTGTGTTAGTACATCCGCCCATATAGGGCAGCATATTCCAATTTGCTCCGGTCAGTTCCGTGTCGGTTGCCGGAATTCCCTCCGCAAATCGAAAAATACTGCCCTACATGGGCTACATACATTACCTGTAATAATAAAGAAAGAAATGGTCACATTTATGGAAAAGTGGACGTATGAAAAAGCTGGTGTTAGTGTTGAGGCGGGTTATGATGCTGTTAGACGTATGAAGGTTCATGCTGCTAAAACTAAAATACCGGGAGTGTTAGATGGGCTTGGTAGCTTTGGTGGGTTGTTCGAGTTGCCTACAGGTTATGAGTCGCCTGTACTTGTTTCAGGTACGGATAGCGTGGGTTCAAAGGTGCAGATTGCTTTTGAAATGGATATACATAACACCATTGGTATTGATTGTGTGGCTATGTGTGTCAACGATATAATTTGCATGGGTGCAAAGCCATTATTTTTCCTCGATTATATTGGAATAGGTGGATTAGACCCTGTCGTGGCGGAAAAGCTGGTCGAGGGTGTAAGTGAGGGTTGCATACAATCGGGTTGTGCACTTATTGGCGGAGAAACCTGTGAAATGCCAGATATCTATAAACCTGGTGAATACGATCTTGTTGGCTTTGCCGTGGGTGTTGTTGAAAAGAATCATGTCATATCAGGAAAGAACATAGCTGTCGGCGATACGATAATTGGTATTGCGTCATCAGGTATGCACAGTAACGGATTTACACTCGCTCGCAAAGTTGCTGAAGTGCAGGGCATTTCATTTAAACAGCATCTAGATGAACTTGGCACAACACTTGGAGAAGCTTTGCTCACACCGACTAAACTATATGCCAAATTAGTTGAAAAACTAACATCGAGGTTTAACATAAAAGGCATGGCAAACATGACTGGTGGTGGCTGGGTGGAAAATATTCCACGTATGCTTTCAGCCGATGATGTGAAGATATGTGTTTCTAAAGAGGGCGTGGAAGTTCCTGCAATCTTCAACCTTGTTCAAAAATGGGGTAATGTTGATGAGCTAGAAATGTATTCAACATTTAACATGGGTATTGGTTTTACACTTTGTGTAGATTCCGCTGTGGCAGATGATGTTCTTAAAGCAATCAATGATATGGGTGAACGAGGATATAAGATTGGTACAGTTGAAGCACGGCTTGAGGGAGAAAAAGACATTGTCATTAGTTAATCCGGTACATATGGACAAAAAATTTGCACTTGCAGTCTTTGTTTCAGGTTCGGGCTCTAATCTACAAGCAATCATTGATGCAATTGAAGAAAATAAAACAGATACAACCAAAGGGCTGGCCAATGCGAGTGTCGCATTGGTCATATCCAGCCGTGATGGAGTATATGCTTTAGAGCGTGCCAAGAAACATAACATAAATGGTATGGTTATTGGCAAAAATGAAACTGATATGTTGCTAGATGCGTTGAAATCTCACAACATTGATGGCATTGTTCTTGCAGGATATTTGTCGATTCTGCCCTCAGAGATTGTAGATACTTATAAGAATAAAATAATTAATATTCATCCTGCATTACTCCCTATGTTTGGTGGAAAAGGTTTTTATGGCATGAGAGTTCATCAGGCTGTGATTGAGTCGGGAGAAAAGTATTCCGGTGCCAGCGTGCATATTGTTGACGGTGGAATTGATACAGGAGCGGTTCTCGCAAGATATGTTGTTGCGGTATTACCGACAGACACGCCGGAAAGCTTGCAAAAAAAAATTATAGAGATAGAGCATGATTTATTGGTCACGGTTGTAGGTGCTTTTACAAATGGCGAAATTGATGAGCTAATGAAAAAACCCTTACTCAAAACAAATGAGGACAATATAGAAATCGTGAATTCATATATTTTGGGTTTAGGCGAGCGATGCAGTAGCAAAGATTAATATAAGGAATGGTCGGTGTTATGAAAATACTTGTTGTTGGCAGCGGTGGTCGTGAGCATGCCATAGGTTGGAAACTTAAACAAAATCTCAGTGTAGAATTGTATTTTGCACCCGGTAATGGCGGTACAGAAGAAATTGGCGAAAATGTAAATATTAAAATTAATGAAATTGACAAACTCATTGATTTCGCAAAGCAAAATGAAATTGACATGACAGTGATTGGACCGGAAGCTCCACTTACAATGGGGATTGCTGATGAGTTTAATAAAAATGGCTTACGTGTTTTTGGACCAAGTGCAGAGGGTGCAAAATTAGAGGGTAGTAAGACATATGCAAAGCAATTTATGAACAAGTATGATATCCCAACAGCTAAATATGATGTGGTAACATCAATTGAAGATGGATTAAATGTACTTGAAGAAAGTAGCTATCCCATAGTTCTAAAAGCAGATGGTTTAGCAGCCGGTAAAGGCGTTATTATCTGTGATAATAAAGAGCAAGCTGAAACTACACTAAGAGACATATTGGACACCGGTATATTTGGTGATGCAGGTAGCTCTGTTGTCATTGAAGAATTTCTGGTTGGTAAAGAAGTATCGCTACTTTGCTTTACTGATGGTGAAACCATTATTCCTATGGAAACTGCTAGTGATTATAAACGAGCACTAGATAATGATATGGGCGTAAATACCGGTGGAATGGGGAGCATTTCTCCGTCTCCATACTATACACCCGGTTTGGGTGATGAAATTGCTCAAAAAACACTTCATGGCATAAAAAGCGAGGGAATTGATTATCGAGGTGTAATTTATATAGGTTTGATATTAACACCAGATGGCCCAAAAGTATTGGAATACAATGTACGCTTCGGTGACCCGGAAACAGAAGCGTTGCTGCCGAGATTAAAAACTGATTTAATTAAAGTAATGAGCAAGACCATAGATAAGCAATTAGCTGAGTGCAATCTGTATTGGAGTAGTGATAAAGCTGTGACAGTGATAATGACGTCAAAAGGTTATCCGGATAAATATGATGTTGGATTTGATATTACGATACCGGAGACCAAAAGTATTGCATTTCATGCCGGAACATCAAAAGTAAATAGCGATTCGTGCAACAAGGTAGTTACAGCAGGTGGACGTGTTCTGGCGGTGACTGCATTAGGTGAAAGTTTTGATGATGCGAGAAAAACCGTATATCAGGATGTTGCGAATATTGTTTTTCAGGGAAGTACTTATAGGAAAGATATAGGTGTGGTGGTTTGAGGCTGAAGTAGTAATGCATCACCCAACCTTAAAGATGTTGCAAAAAAGGATGACGAGATTATGAAAAAATTTTTTGAAGGTAAAACTAAAGATGTATATCAGCTTGATGATGGAAACATAAAGCTAATATTCAAGGATGACATGACAGGGGCTGATGGCAAATTTGATCCGGGTGCTAATACAGTTGGAGTTACAGTTGATGGTGCCGGCAAAGCGGGTCTTGCGATGAGTACTTATTTTTTCGAACTTTTGGAAGAAAAAGGGTATGCTACACACTTTATTTCTGCCGAAGATAATAGCATGACGGTTAAAGCAGCAACTCCATTTGGTAAAGGTCTTGAGGTTATTTGTAGATACAAAGCCCTCGGAAGCTTCATTCGCAGATATGGTGGATATATTGAAAATGGCGCACCACTGGATGCTGTCATTGAATTTACATTGAAAGATGATGAGCGGGGAGATCCTTTAATTAATAATGACGCACTAATTGCACTGGGTATTTTGAATGACTATCAATATGATGAGATTAAATTTGCAACGCAACAAATATGTGATGTAATTAGAGCAGAGTTAGCAGAAAGAGGATTGGAGCTTTGTGATATTAAGTTGGAGTTCGGAAAAGACGTTGATGGAAATACCATGCTAATTGATGAAATCTCCGGTGGGAATATGCGTGTGCGTGATGGTGATAAAGATGTTTCTCCATTGGAATTGTCAAAGCGATTGGTATGATTGAATAATAAACAATTGAAAATGTCGTGAAATAGTGATAATATACTTTTAAATGGAGATTAGTATAAAATAGTAGATTTTACGAAATTTGAGGAATTATAAAATGTCAGCAATAACTGAGAGGATAGAATTTCCTGTAAAAAAACAACGGATTCCAACTGCTGTGAAAATAATATTAGCAATAATATTACCTGTGGCTATACTGATAGCGTCCTTATTTGCATATGGTACTCATATACAAAATAATTCACACATTTACCCGAACATTACGATTGCAGGAGTTGATGTATCAGGTCTTACAAGAGCCGGAGCGACCCAAGCTCTTAATCTCCCTGCATACGATGAACAGATTAATAACACAAATATAACTTTGATGTTTCCCGATGGCTCAGAAGCAGTTATCACAGGATATGACGTAATGATGGCGCATAATGCTCAAGAAATGGTTGCGGCAGCATACTCGATAGGTCGCGGGAGTGGAGTTGTTCAGGATTTATTGTCATATATGGAAAGATATAATGCAGCAGAGACAGCCTTTAGCATAGACATTAGCATAGATGCAGATGTATTGAAGTCGATTGTTACAGAGATTACAGATGCATATAATATGAGTTTGGATGCTTCTGTGCCGGAAATTCATGATGATAGAATTGTTTTTACAAAAGGTGCAGGTCATGTTAATGCTGACTCACTATATTTGTTTGAACGTGCATATTCAGGATTGTTTGAGTCACTCGATAGTGGTGCGACCGTGGAAATAAGATATGCATTGTCAGGTAATATCAACTTTGGTTGTGAACTCATGGCATTAAGAAATGAGATACTTGTAGAGCCTCAGTCATCTGAACTTGACCTATATGCACTTTCTGCGACAGAGTCTGTAGTTGGTGTTGACTTTGATCCGGTTGCAGCAGCGGTTATTGTTGCTGCCCTTGAACCCGGAGAAACTGCAACTTTATATTTTGATTTTACATACCCCGAATATACACAAGAGTATATGCAAAGCTTGCTCTTCCGTGACCTAATTGGTCGACGTACAACTCATGCAGCAGGAGGAACGGGTAGACTTACGAACATTACTATTGCAAACGAAGCCATACATGGCATGATATTGCTGCCCGGCGAAGAGTTTTCGTTTAATGAGACAGTAGGACCTCGTACGAGAGATCGTGGATTCCAAACAGCCACAGTACTGATGAATGGTCAATTTGTTCCGGGAACCGGTGGTGGAATATGTCAAACATCATCAACAATATTTGCAGCAATCAGACCCTCTGATCTTCGTGTAACAGAACGACGTCCCCATGGTCGTCCAATTAACTATCTGCCGGTCGGGTGGGATGCGACGGTGGCTTGGGGACATATTGATTTTAGATTTGTAAATAACACTGAATATCCACTACGTATAGATATTTGGATGGAGTACCGTACAGTCATAGCTGAAATTTGGGGTACAATAGTAGACGACTTCCCAAGAGCAGCCGATTGGAACTCATAACAAGGAAATAAGCAAAAAAAGGGGCTATTGCAAAATGATGCAATAGCCCCGTTTTTATTTATTATTATCTGCCATAATACACTTCTCCGGGCTGTAACACAGTATCTGTGTGGTAAAACAGCTCAGATACTGTAACGAACTGAAATCCTAATTCAAGAAGCTCTGGTATCAACCGTCGATATGCTTCAAGTGTTGAAATATGAATTTCATGATTCAACACGATTGCACCGGACACAATAGGCTCTAAGACGGCACGGTGTATTTCATTTGCATCTTTAGTATACCAATCTCTAGAATCAATAGTCCAAGTAACGATTGAATACCCCAATTCCGCAGCGACATCTCTCATAGTCGGACTTACAGCAGCATATGGAGGTCTGAAAAATGGTACTGATGTTCCAATAATGGCTTCGATTGTACTGCTAGTATCTAAAATTTGCTCTGCAACATTTTCTGCAGATAATTTTGCCATATTTCTGTGATCCCATGATTTGCCAGCAATTTCATGACCCAAATTTGATGCACGCACTATAGTGTCAGAATTTGCATTTATAAGGTTACCTACAGTAAAAAAGGTAACACGAATGCCGTAAAGCTCAAACAAATCAAGTAATTCTTCAGTATATACACCGGGACCATCATCGAATGTGATTGCAATCATTGGCAGTGAAGGGTCAATATCTCCGAATTGCGGAATAACCGAAGGTGTAACATCGTCATTATACTCATCAGGATAATCATCAGTGTCACCCATATCGGTGTAGTGATTATAGTCATTGTAGTCGTTATAGTCAAATGGTGGATCATCGATTGCCGAAGAAACTGCAAAATCAGGAGCCGGTGGAGTGTCAAGTGGAGGTTGAGTTCTAATTAGTAATGCCGACCCCAGCTCCTCATATGGAAGGGTAACTGTTAGTGTTGGGAATGTGTCAGGGAGAAACTCTCCTTGTTCTAGTATCACTACGATTCCGTATTGAGCAATAACTACGAAAGAAAGCCAACTATCATCGATGAAAGCTAAATTATATTCAGTATCAGGATGTTCAACAAGGATTCTATCATAAAACAATTCTAGGATAGCTTCAGATTGTGAAAAATCCAATATGTCAGAAGCACTTAGAAATGTGCGGCTTTCTAAGTCAATATTAAATGTTTCGATGATCTCTTCCGGGGGCATTGCAAGATAATGTGAATACTCTCCACTTTGGAAAACACCCACATATCTGTTGTCGACAAGAAAAGTGTCGAATTGAATATTAATTTCTCCAATTTCTTCGTCAGGTGATGTAGTGGGGTCGGCATCATGTAGTTGTTGAAATTCTAAAGAAATTTGGCTATACATGGAGTGCGCCCATTCGAATATAACTGTATCTGTTATGTGTCCGCCTTGAGGAAAACGAATATATGTGTACAATGGACCTTCATTATTTTTTATGATTTCAGGTCTACCATACTCAATGATTGCATGATTTGGTTCATCCAACAACACAATCGGTTCCGGTGTTATATCTGGCTCTTCGTTTGTTGGTTCCGGCACTTGCATTGCGTGAGGGAATGTAACTGTATTGCTGACAAAAAGTATCAACCCTAGCAGTAAAATCCCAATAAGCTGTACAAATTTTCTTATCATCAGTAAAATCCTTTCAGTTTATTGCAGCATTCTCTGGTTAGTATGAACTTGTTCATACTAACCACCAATGGTTACGGCAATATCCATGTCTTTAGCCAGACTTGCTACGTATTCGGCTATATCATTGGAACACTCTGGTGTTTTCTCCATTGGGTCATCTAAACCTAACGCAGCATATTTGCCTGCTCCAAGCTTATGATGTCTCAACAAATCAAGTTTAACGTTTGAACCGAGATTTTTTATAAAATTCAATCGTCCGACGATCTCATCTTCGCTATCATTGACACCGGGAATAAGAATCATTCGAACAATCATATCCTTGCCCATATCCGCAATTTTAATTGCATTTTCAAGTATCAACTGGTTATCAACACCGGTGTAATGCATATGTTGCACATTGTCGAGTATTTTAATATCATAAAGAACGAGGTCAACGGCTTCAACAAGCGGTGAAAGCTTTTCCCAAGAGAAAAAGCCCGCGGTATCGAGTGCAACATGCACATCATTACTTTTTAGCTGTAATGCAACTTCACGGAAAAAATCTGATTGCAAGCCTGCGTCTCCGCCGGAGAAAGTTACTCCCCCACCGGATTGATCATAAAACACTTTATCGCGTAAGAGTGTATTCACAAGTTCCTTTACTGCGATAGTTTCACCAACACGTTCGTATGCATCATAATAACAGACAGCTGAACATTCATCAAGATTTGTGTTTTGACGATCAATGACACATCCCACGTCAGTTAATCTGATTGTGCCGCCGGATTTTTCGACGCATGCGCCACATTTAACACATTTACGAGGATGGTATAGAAACTTTACGCCATCATCAATGAGTTCCGGATTTGCACACCAAAGGCAACTCAAATTGCATCCGACAGCAAATACTGTAGTCCTGACACCGGGACCGTCTTTTGTGGAGTAACGTTGGATTTTTGAGATAAAGCCATTCATAATAATGATCATGCCTTCTTATAATCTTTAAACAGAAAGTGACATATTCTATCTTCTACTGAGCCAGTATTGTACCAAAAAAACAAGAAAAAATAAAGACCAACTACTACAAAAATTAAGGCATACAACATAAGGCAATTGACAAATTATACTAAGTTAAGAGCAAGTTTGCTTTTAAATGATGATTAGTATTAATCGAGAAATGGATTTGAATTAACTAAAATCATGCTCCGTTCTCGCTATAATTGCATCTTGCGCCTCCGGCATAAGTGTGGAAAATAGTGCGCAATAACCTGCGACACGCACCATGAGGTCTCTATAATCGTGCGGATTTTCTTTAGCACGCCTTAGTGTATCTGAGTCGATAATATTGAATTGATTGTGGAATATCTGCTTGTGTCTGCCTGCCTCTATGAAGTTGGCAAACCTTACGAGATTATCATCTCCTTCGAGAGCGATCGGCGAGAAACGCATGTTTAATAACTGTCCGCCTGCAATTTTACTGTTGGGAAGTTTAGAAACTGAATTAATTACAGCAGTCGGTCCTTCACGATCTGCACCTAAACAAGGTGATGCACCTTCATTGAGCGGCTTGCCTGCAAGTCTGCCATCCGGAGTGGCACCTACTACAAACCCGTTTGGCACATAGCTTGTTATATTCGAAGTAGACATGGTGTAACCGCAACCGATAGGACCTTGTCCGTATCGGTCATTTTTATATTTCGGCAACAGTTCAAGATAAGATTCAAACACATCAGCGACAATGTTATCAACAAAATCATCATCATTACCAAATTTTGGAGCATTGAGACATAATCTACGTATACGTGCTCCATCATGCTTGTCAAAATTTGATTTAAGTGCTTCCAATAGTTCAGAAAGATTTAAAACCTCATCTTCAAACACAAGCTTTTTAACGGCGGCAAGACTGTCTCCAACGACGCTCATTCCAATATTTGACTGGCTGACAAAGTCATATTTTGCCCCACCATTTTTTAAGGTTTTGCCGCGCTCCAGTGAACAATCAATCATTGACGATGCAAAGGCATCAGCGTCGTGATATTTAAGAGAACGATCACAGATTGAATCGCATTTTACGGCAAGCTCAAGAAAATAGCTCAATGCCAACTTCCACGCTTGCCACAATTCATCATAGTCATTGTATTCTGAGTTGATCTTATCATGGGAGTTGAGCTTTGCCAATACATTACTTATATCCTGTTTTTGTTGAAAAGCGTGACTGTTATGAAGGCAAAGTTCAAATACTCTGGCGAAATTAATATATGTCATTCCGGTAGCTCTGTGCCCCCATTTACCGGGAATGGCTATTTCGACACAACCCATCGAGGCGTAATTTCGCGCTTCTTCAAGCTCAATATCAAGAGTTGTCAGTGATTCGACACAGACTTCATCGCAAAATACAGATGGCATACCAAAGCCTTTGCGAATTAAACGAGCACTATTTAAAATGAAGTCGTGTGGAGTTTGTTCCCAAAAGCGAACACACAGATTTGGTTCAGGAAGTTTACTTAAACTCATGGCTTCTAAACATAGATAGCTAAGATCATTGGTTCCATCTGTACCATCGGGCAACATTCCACCTATGGTCAGTGCAGAGTAAAGCGGATATCCACCACTAAATTGAGTATGACCCCAAGGTCTTACTTTGTTTAGTGAATTTAACATTATGAAGAAGTGTGCAATTAATTCTAGTGCAGACTCCTTTGTGATTATGCCTTCCTGTAAATCTTTTTCATAATAAGGAAGAACAAATTGATCGAACCGCCCAAATGAGAATGAATGCCCGTTACTTTCAATCATCATGAGTAAATGAATAAGATATACAGATTGGACAGCCTCTCTGAAGCTTTTGCACTTACCTTCTAATATGTTTTTGAATATAGCAGATAATTCGAGAAGTTCTGTCTTTCTGCGGGCATCGTTTTCGTGTGCAGCATCTTCGGCAGCACACAGACCTAAGCGTTTGCAGTAGCGTAACGCACCCTCCATGGCGATAACAGTAGCATTATAAAAATCTCGCTGCTCTTGTGTTAAATCGTCTTGCTGCAATTTTTCTCTCGCTATATTCGCAATATTGCCAAAGCCGACCTGCAGCACAAATTCGTGGTTAGGTATTATATGCCCGTCGCCAGACATGGAAATACCGCCAAAATGCAAAACGCTCAAAGACACCGCAGATTTAATGTCATAAGAAAGATTTTTGAATACTTCATCTTTATGGGTTTTACCAACCCAATAGCTTTCGAGTTGACGCAAACGACTCTTTGTATCTTCAGTTATTTTAAAATAATCGCCACTGCGATGCTCAAACTCGTCAAGCTCGCTAATAACCCAGTCAAAGGAATATTCGGGAAAGATAGGTGCTGCGAAATTGGCACTTGCTTGATTGCCGATTATAAGTGAGTTTGGCTCGATATATACAGTCATTTTATCGAGAGTTTCAGCAAATGCTTTAGCACGACGGACGACAATAGGGTCACTCACGTTGTGCCTGAAAGAAGCAGTGACAAGTTCAGCACGTTCCGGACATATTGTGGGAATCCGTGCGCTCATGCGTTCTTGAAAAATATTTATTCGACCAAAATCACAGATGTCATTTGTAGGTATAAAGCTTAGTAACTCTGCCATATTGATTCCTCCACCAGAACACTAGTCCACGAGTCCCTTTTTTCTCCACTTTCCAATACGATAAACACCGAACGCCAGAAACACATTGCTTATCCATGCAACCAACAAACCATACATAATCGCTTCCGGTGTACCAAACCAATGTACAAATAAATAAGCGGCAGGCACTCTTACGATAACGGTATTAACGAATGAAGCCCACAGTGGTGAAATTGCATCTCCCGCTCCCCTTACTGTACCCCAGTACACCATGGCCAACGAGAGTGCAATATATCCCGGCGAAAGTATCAATAGCATACGTCTGCTCGTGTCGATGACCTCTTGTGTTTGAGTGAAAGTTCCTGCAATAAACTCAGCAAGCGTAAGTACGATTATAGCCATTATAACAGCAGTGCCTGCGGACATTAGCGCACATTGCTTTGTGCCTTTTGCAATGCGATCAATTTTACCTGCACCCATATTTTGTCCTGCGAAAACAGTCATAGCGTTGCTGAATGAGAAGATTGGCATTAAAACGAAACCGTCAATCCGCATTACGATTACATTGGCAGCAATAATGGATGCTCCAAAACTATTTACCAATGGTTGTACTATCATTGCAGCTATCGCGAAGATAGCATGTGATGCACCAGTCGGTATGCCCAACTTTAAAATTTTATTAGAGTAAACCTTTTTTGGACGCATATATTGCAAACCAATTTTGAAGCTTTTTTTCATTTTGTGAAGTCGTATAAAACATAGAACGCTACTGAATCCTTGAGCAATTACTGTTCCTACAGCAACAGCAGGAACGCCCCATCCGAAACCTACAATGAAGAGATAATTTAATATAATGTTTAAGACGCTGGCAATTGCTAAATAAATTAGTGGAGAGAAGGCATCACCCAAACCGCGTAATATAGCAGAAAGAATGTTAAAGTATGCCATTCCCAATACACCCCAAAGGAGAATGTTCATGTATAAAATACTATCATTAAGAATCTCCGGTGGCGTGTTCAATAGGGTTAACAATGGGCGTGTACCAAGCGGACCAAGTAGCATCATAACTGCACCAAGAATAGTCACAATGGTAAGAGAGTTGCCGATGGTGTATGAAAGTTCGTCGTATTTTTTAGCACCAAAATATTGGGATACCATAATACCGGCACCCACAGATATTCCCATAATCAAAACTATAATAAGAAAAAATATCGGCATGGAACTTCCGACTGCAGCTAAAGCGTTATCTCCGACATATCTCCCCAATATTATAGCATCTGCCGTACTATAGAGTTGCTGAAAAAGATTCCCTATTAATAGAGGAATCGTAAAAAGCAATAATTTTTTCCAAGGCATACCTTCGGTCATATTAACCGAAGATAGCAAATTTTTAAACTTCTGCATAATCTCCTTATATTTACACTCACTCTGTGTTCGACATGTGTTCAAGTGGCACATTGTTGAACACATGTACCTATATTATAATACCATATGCCTGTCAAATCTTCCACGATTTCTTACTATAAAAAATATGCGGTGAAAGAACGGGTGAAATGTGATATAGTATATGGGCAAAATGGTTATTTTGTGACTAAATCACGAAGATAGGAATGGTCATATATATGAAAGGCAACATGGATAACCAATATGTGATCGGAGTAGATGTCGGTGGCACGAAGGTTGCTTACGGCTTGTTTAATGCCGGGCATAAACTGGTTGACAGATTACAACATCCAACAGATAATGCTGCGAATGGTCCACAGTTTTCCGATACGCTTATAAACAATATTAAAAAGTTAATGCAAAAATACAATTTGACCTTTGAACAACTTGACGGGGTTGGAATAGGTATGCCCTCTTTCATTAATCGTGAAACTGGGCATATTTTTATGACATCGGCAATGCCTAAAATCAAAGATTTTTCAATGTTGGAATATGTTCAAAGTCGCTTGCCAACACGAATTGTGTTAGATAATGACGCAAATGCAGCAACTCTTGCGGAACATCGGCATGGTGCAGGACGCGGCAAGAAGCATATGGTGTATATAGTTGTCGGCACAGGATTTGGAAGCGGTATTATTATTAACAACGAAGTATTCTCTGGTTCATACGGTGGTGCCGGGGAGTGCGGACATATGTTAATGACACCAAATGATGGACATATGTGTGGTTGTGAAAATGCAGGATGTTTTATGTCGTATATTTCCGGCAGGACATTGCCGGAGCGTGTGGAGCATGGCTTGCGAAATGGCGCGAAAAGTGTGCTAAATCCAAAAACAGTGGATGGTAGGCAACTTTTGAAAGCATACAATAACGATGATGGATTAGCACAAGAGCTGATAAAACAAATGGCTAATAGTATCGCACTCTGTGTCTATAATGTGTATCAAATGTTGAACATTGATACATATGTTTTCGGCGGTGGACTTACTGCATTGGGTGATGCATTATTTACCCCAATGCGTGAAGCATTTGACAGATTCAATCATGTTCCATTTCCTGTACACTTCAAACTGGCAGAGCTCAAAGAAGATATGGGAATCATAGGGGCAGCAGAGTACATATTTTCAATATAGGATTATCGAAGGCAGTGTAAAATGCACTATGAAAAAGACTTCAGTCATTCTGCGACTACGCGCAGACAATGACGAAAGAGGCGAGGTTATTACAATGGGAATAGCGAACAATAACAACTATTTTGGCAAACTTAATTCGCGTACTGCAAAAATACGTGAGAAGTTGCTGGCAGCACGACCTACAGTTTGTGTAGAGCGTGCAAAGTTAACGACAGAAAGTTATATTGAACATGAGCAAGAACAAATTGTACTTAAACGAGCATATATGCTTGATAAAGTTCTTAGAGGGATGTCTATATATATTGACCCCGATGCACTCATTGTGGGAAATCAAGCAAGTGCAGACAGAGCTGCACCTATATTTCCAGAATATGCAATAGACTGGGTTATCAATGAGCTTGATGAGTTTGACAAGCGTCCGGGAGATAAGTTTAATATATCTGAAGAAAATAAAGATGTGTTGCGTGGGATACATCCGTATTGGAAAGGGCGTACCCTAAAGGATAAAGGCTACGCGTCATTTCCCGACACGGCGCGTGTGTTCTATGATTTAGGAATAATAAAAGCTGAAGGAAATATCACATCAGGCGATGCACATATTGCTGTTGATTATGATTTAGTTCTGCGAAAAGGGTTAAATGATGTACGAGAGAGAGCAAGAACAGCACAATCAAAGCTTGACTTACAAGATTTTGAGCAACTGAAGAAAAGCTATTTCTACCGCTCAATAATTATAGTTATTGATGCAGTAGAAGCATTTGTGCAAAGGTATGCCGAACTTGCAGAAAAGCAAGCGGAAACAGCATCAAATGAGCGGGCAACAGAGCTGAAAGAGATGGCAAGAATTTGCAGAAAAGTACCAATGCAACAAGCAGAAACATTCCACGAAGCAGTACAGAGTGTGTGGTTTGTCCATCTCATTCTTCAAATTGAGTCGAATGGACATTCTCTTTCATATGGGAGATTCGATCAATACATCTATCCATATTATTTGCAAAGCAAAGCCGATGGTATGGCAGATGAAACTGCGTGTGAGTTGCTTGAAAACCTTTGGATGAAAACATACTCAATAAATAAGATTAGAGGCTGGTCGCATACACGTTTTTCAGCAGGAAGTCCACTATATCAAAATGTTACAATAGGTGGTCAAACAGTTGATGGTAAAGATGCGGTGAATGAAGTTAGTCGCTTGATACTTCGTACTGTTGCGCGTTCTCATTTGCCGCAACCAAATCTTACTGTTAGATATCATAAAGGGATATCAGATGAATTTATGCGTGAATGCATACAGGTGATTCGATGTGGATTCGGCATGCCGGCATTCAACAACGATGAGATAATTATCCCGTCATTTCTAAATATCGGAGTAAAAAAAGCCGACGCATATAACTATAGCGCAATAGGCTGTGTTGAAGTCGCAGTACCCGGAAAATGGGGATATCGCGCAACAGGCATGAGCTTTTTGAACTTCCCGAAAACATTGCTCATTGCTCTTAATAATGGTGTTGATATTGCGAGCGGAAAACAAATTTATCGTAGTATGGGACACTTCTTAGATATGGAAAGCTTTGATGATGTAATGCGTGTGTGGGATGCATATGTCAGGGAGTTTTGCCGTCAGTCGGTAGTGCTCGACTCATGTGCGGATTTAGTGTTGGAACAGGAAGTGCCTGATATTCTGTGTTCGGCGTTGACAGATGATTGTATTGGTCGTGGAAAGCATCTAAAAGAAGGTGGAGCGGTCTACGACTTTATAAGCGGATTGCAGGTAGGTATAGCAAATCTTGGAGACTCCCTCGCTGCAATAAAAAAATGTGTTTACGAGGACAGGTCTATCACACGAGAAGAGCTTTGGAATGCTTTGCTCAATGATTTTGAAGGTCAAGAGGGGGCACATATCAGACAACTGTTGCTTCATGCTCCAAAGTTCGGCAATGACGAGGATTATGTAGATAATCTGCTTGTTGAAGCATATGATAGCTATATAGATGAAATTGCGAAGTATAAAAACACTCGATTCGGAAGAGGTCCGATTGGTGGTGCATATTATGCAGGGACATCATCGATATCTGCAAATGTGCCACAGGGAGCAGGTACAACGGCAACACCTGATGGTCGTTATGCAGGTCAGCCCCTTGCTGAGGGCTGTTCGCCAAGTCATGGTGCTGATAAGACAGGACCAACAGGTGTGATGAACTCTATAGCAAAACTGCGGACAGAAAAAATAACCGGCGGAGTACTATTAAATCAAAAAATGACACCAATGATGCTTGCTGATGAGGGAAATATTGAAAAGCTAATAGCATTACTACGTGCATTCTTTAATGTTCTAAAAGGATTTCACGTACAATATAACATAGTATCGAGTGAGACCTTGCTGGACGCACAAAAGAATCCTAATAAACATACGGATCTCATTGTAAGAGTGGCAGGATATTCAGCTTTTTTCAATGTGCTTTCAAAGGCAACACAGGACGATATAATCGGAAGGACAGAGCAGGAATTGTAATACTAATGTGCATTTGTGCATTGTTTTCTTATTCATCTGCTGTCAAACAAGTTTTTTTTAGGGTCGAGAGTAGAATTTTCCATTTATTTTTACGAGTATCATGTGTACAATAGTGCATATTATGTGTTATGATGACGTAATTAAAATTGACAGGTCAGCCTGTTAAAATATAAAATTGAAATTAAATGGAGGAAAATTATGAAAAAACGTATTCTAGCTATCCTAGTTGCACTCGTATTGGTATTTGCCTTTATTGCAGCGTGTGCCGATGAACCAGCAACAGAAGCCCCAGCAACAGATGTAGAAACCCCGGCGGCAGGTGACACAATGAGAGGTATATTTATCACTCAAGATTTGTCAAATGCGTCACAAGCGTTCTCAGCTTCAGAGTTTGAGAGACTAATGGGCGATTTTGATGCTGAAGTTATTATCGCAGGCGGAGATGTAGCGGACAATATTGCGAACATCGAACGTGCGATTGCTGAAAACTTAGACTTCATCTTCATCAACCCCAACGATATTCTCGCAATCATTCCAGCACTTGAGCGCGCGAGAGAAGAAGGCATAATTGTTGGCTTGTTCTCATCACAACCACCGGAAGATGTGCCTGATTACCCATTTGACTTCTTTGCAGGCTCTGATGACGTACTCGGCGGCATTCAAGCAGGCGAGTTTGTTATGACACAATTCCCTGATGGCGCAAACTTCGTCGAAGTTGGCGGACAAGCCGGTCATATCGCTGCAGTAAGTCGTCACGACGGTTTCCGTCAAGGAATTGACACAAGCCTTATCATTGAGCTTGACTATCGATTTGTAACTGGTCCTTGGGAAGCTGCGGAAGCACGCTCCATAATGGAAGACTTCCTAGTTATGTACGGTGATGAAATCGACATCGTATGGACTCACTGGGATAACGGAGCAAGTGGAGTTATCGAAGCTGTACTGGCTGCAGGCATAGATCCGACTGATATCTTCATCATCGGCTATGACGGTAACAGTGTTGGATACCAGCAAGTTCTGGACGGTTACCAAGCACTCAGCGTTGGACAAAGTTTCACAAACATGGCTTCTGAGTCTCTCAGAATGGCAAGAGTTATGTTTGACGGCGGAACAATAACTGAAAGACTCAACTGGGTACCTGTAGACATGGTAACAATTGATAGTATTCATGATTTCCCATGGCCGGAGTGGTAAAAATAACGAATACATACTTGTACTAGTGGTACAAAAAACCGAGCCGGCATAAAAACCGGCTCGGAGTTGCGAAAAGGGTGATATGATCAATGGAAAATAGCGATATTATATTGTCAATGACAGATGTAAATAAGTCTTTTCCCGGAGTCAAGGCACTAACGGATGCTTCTATTGAGGTGCGTAAAGGCACAGTTCATGCAGTCGTTGGCGAAAACGGGGCAGGCAAATCTACACTTATGAAAATACTTTCCGGTGTTCACACTAAGGACTCCGGGACTATTATATTTGATGGTGAAACGATAGAGCACACAACTCCGATTCAGTCCATAAGAAGAGGTCTGAGTATAATTTATCAAGAGTTTAATCTTGTCAACACCCTTACTGTTGGCGAGAATATTTTTCTTGGAAGATTTAGAGAGATGAAAGGTCTGCGAAACAGCCACAAAAAAGCACGTGAACTTCTTGATAGTATTGGAAGTACTATTAATACACACTCTCTCGTTGGTGACCTCAGTGCCGCTGAAAAGCAAATGATCGAGATAACCAAGGCGCTCGCTTTTGATTCAAAACTTATAATTATGGACGAACCAAGCAGTAGTTTAACTGCCGATGAGCTGAAACAACTGTTTGTTATTATCGATGACCTGCGAAAAAAAGGTGTTACAATGATATACATCAGCCACAAACTGGATGAGATATTCCAGCTTTGTGACACAGTAACGGTCATGCGTGATGGGATTATTGTAGACACCAAACCAATCGATGAGCTAACAAGAAATGATATGATTGCGATGATGATTGGTCGCGAAATAGAAAACGAATGGCCTGAGCGACCACGATGTGCAGGAGAAGTAATTTTAGAAGTCCAGAACTTGAGAACAAAAAAACTAAAAAACATTTCTTTTACGCTGAAAAAAGGAGAAATACTTGGTTTTGTTGGCTTAGTTGGTGCCGGAAGAACAGAAATTGTAAAAGCTATATATGGTGCCGACAGAGTAAAAAATCTTAAAGAAAAAGATTTAAAGCAAACAGAGCATGGCGAGTCAAATAAAACGAAAATGCCAGATAATGATATTGTAAATACAAAAAAGGCAAAAAAGCTGAAGAGTGGCAAAAGAATGCTTATCAATGGAAAATTGGTAAAAACAAGAAATCCTCGTCAGGGTATACATGCAGGCATTGGTCTCTTGCCGGAGGATCGAAAACTGGAAGGATTGGTTCTACAATTTTCAGTAAAAGAAAATATAGTCATGTCGAGTCTTAATAAAATATCAAAATTTGGATTCCTAGACGCATCGCGAGAGAAAGATATTGCTGACAAACAAATCAAAGCACTTTCCATAAAAACCCCATCGCCTAATACAAAGACTGTAACCCTTTCAGGTGGAAATCAACAAAAGTGTATTATGGGACGTTGGCTCGAAATCAATCCAGACATACTTATACTTGATGAACCGACAAGGGGTATTGATGTAGGTACTAAATATGAAATATACTTGTTGATTAAGAAAATTGCGGAGAATGGTGGGTCAGTAATCATGATATCTTCTGAACTGCCTGAAGTGCTTGCCATGAGTAACCGTGTACTGACCATATGTGACGGAGAGATAACCGGAGAGTTTGACCCGGAGGTTGCATCGGCGCATGAAATCATGGACGCTGCTATAGGAGGTGGGGAAAATGATTAAACAAGAAACACTGGAGAGGAAAACTTTCTACAAAGTCGGTGACTTTGTTTTAGAGTACCTTGTTATCATAATGATTCTTGCGCTCGTTATTGTGACAGCTATTGTTGAACCCAGATTTTTGACAGCGGCTAACTTTAGAAATGTAATGGGTCAATTCGGTCCGCTGAGTTTCACGGCTCTTGGAATGACTTTTATAATCATGGGTGGATTTATAGATTTGTCCCTTCCGGGTATGATTTCATTGATAGCGATGATAACATTATCACTATTCGATATTATTGGTGAAATACCTGCTATGATGGTTGGCATGATGCTGGGTATCGCACTTGGGTCCCTAAACGGCACGATTCTTGTCAAATTCGGAGCGACAACTCAAGCGAAAGCTCTTTTTATAACATTTGGTTTAAGTCAACTTTATGGTGCTTTGTCTCAACTATATACCGGTGGAAGTCCAATAAACCGAGGAGCCTTTGAACATCCGGCGCCCCTCACTCAGGCTCTAAGTTCAGGTACTGTCGGTGACTTGTTCCCGTTTTATTCGTTTTTCAATTATATTCCATTCACATTTATCGTTTTTCTTGTTTTTCTTGCTATACTCTTCATCTTTCAAAAGAAAACACGATTGGGCAGATCAATCAACTATACGGGGGGGAATTTTGTTGCCGCAGAACTCGGCGGTATTCCTACCAAACGTATAACGGTAATGATTTATGCCATATGCGGACTTATGGTGGCAATTGGTGCGATTGTGGCCTTTTCGCGGGCGAACGTTGCGGCTCCGGTAGTCATAGGAGCGAATTTTGAAAGAGACTCAATTATGGCTGTCGTTGTCGGAGGAACGTCACTTGCGGGAGGCAGAGGGAGTGTATTGCGCACAGTTCTCGGAGTGTCGCTCATCATCCTGCTGTCTAACTGTATGAACCTTATGCGAATAGATTCACACTTGCAGGAAACGTTTAGAGGCGCAGTTCTTGTTGTTGCCATATGGCTAGATCATCGCAGACATGCAAAGGGTTAGGGGTGAGACTATGACTATTTATACTACACACATACAACATAGGCAAGATACACAAAGCTTTGGTAAAAAAGTTCTTAAAGTTCTGGGTAAGCAAAAAGCTCTCGTAGCTATTGCTGTTATACTGATAGCAATGTTGTTTTCAAGCACTAATATATTTACGCTCAGCCACTTAAGGGCGTTCTTGCTAGTTGCTTCTCCGGAGTTGGTTATTGCTTTCGGTGTCACGTTTGCGGTTATATGTCGCGCTTGTGACCTTTCAGTTGGTTCTGTTATGAGTTTATCAGGGATTATTGCCGTACAAATGATAAATAGTGGAGTGCCGGTATTCCTTGCGGTCTTAATGGCAATTCTGTCGGGTTCTGTAATAGGGTTTATCAACGGTTTTTTAATTGTTAAACAAAAAACAGAGGCGTTTATCATCACCCTTGGTATGGGCCTTCTTCTCCACGGTGTCGCTCTTTATATATCTAACGGAAGACCCGTGTCTACGCGAGACCCTATATTTAATGCCATATCGAACACCAATATACCCATACCCGTAATCGGTTATCTGCCAAGTATAGTAGTGTGGATGCTACTCGTGGGTGTAATTACATTCTGCATACTTCGATATACCAGCTTTGGCAGAAACTGTTACGCTCTTGGTGGTGACTATGAGGTTGCGGAGCACTCCGGAATCAATGTTGTTGGCACAAAATGGACCGCATTTGTCATAACGGGTACTTGTGCCGCAATAGCAGGAGTACTTCTTTCTTCTAGATTTAACACAGGTTCAGCTGTCTTTGGTGAACTGACACCACTGATTGTCAATTGTAGTGTTGTTATCGGCGGTACATCATTTGCAGGAGGAATCGGCGGAATTGTACAGAGCGGTCTGGGTGTTTTGGTTATGCATATGTTGAGGTATGGTCTAAGCATGTTCAGTATCGAAGGTGCCTTTGTCAGTATTAATCAATTTGTACAAACGCTAGTTATAGGTATTGTAATAGTCAGCATCATAGCCATGGACTGTTATGCAATTAAACGTAAGAAAGAAGATGTGTAACAAATAAAACCAATAAAAAGTGACCGAAAGGTCACTTTTTGCTGCACTGTTTTTGTAGGGAGATGTTGTTACTATACTGTTCTATCATAATCTGTCGTTACTTCGACATCCGTAGTCTCTGTTTCAGCAACAACTTCTTTTGTATTAGTTTCTCTTGAGTTAATATACTCTATGATAATCTGCTTGATAACTGCAGCTATAGGCACAGCGAGGAACATTCCGACCACACCCATATATGCTCCACCAATGATGACTGCGATAATGACAATGATTGGATTAATTTTCAAAGAGGAACGCATGATTCTCGGTTCAATGTAATTACCATCAAGTTGTTGGAAGATAATTAAACATATTATTGTCGGAATTGCAACAGACAAATCTGTTGTTATCAGGGCAACAATACTGATTGAAACTACTGAAATAAGTGATCCAATGTATGGTATAAAGTTAAACATTGCCGCGATTAGTCCAAATAAAAATGCATAAGGTATACCAAAAATCAGCAGTATGGAAGTAACAACGACCAGGTTAATCATGCTGTCTAACCCTTTACCTGCGATAAATGCGAAGAGCACTTTGTTCACCAGAGTAACATATTTTTCTGCTTTTCCTGCTTTTCCACTTTGCTTGAAAACAGCATTGTTTAACCGTTTGAAAAATCCAGCAATTCGTTCTCTGTCCAAAAGGATATAAAGTGAAATTACCAGACCCAGAATTGCACTAAATATACCGCCTGCAAAGTTCATAACTTCCTGAAAAACTTGCTCAATTGCTCCCTGACTCATAACATTTTGAAAAAGAGTGCCGGAGAATTCATTGATAGTACCTGCAATATCTATATCAGCCCAAAATGCTGTTTCCGGCAAATTATCAATATAATCTATTGCAATATTGACATAGCCTGGTATAGCAGTACCCAGAGAGATGATGTTTGAAACGATAATTGGTAATAGAAAGCTCATTATTAGAATGATAAGACATATTACAAGTAGGAATATAATGATTGTGCTGAAACCCCTGGCGCGTTTAGAAATAAATTTCCACCTGATTTTTTTAACTAATTTTTCAAGAGCCTGATGTGGTCTATAAAGAAAATATGTGAACAAAATCCCATACATCAGTGGAGAGATTACTAAAAGGAATTCCCAAATTGCCGATGTTATCTGTCCAATGTTATCAATTGTCTTATATATCAACATTAAAACTATCGCAATTATGAATATTGGAATCCATTTTGCTCTTTCAATATTGCTTTTTTTCAAATGATTTCAACCCCTTTTTATGCCTGATTTATAACGCTAAAATAGTGTATCATATTTTATTATAATTTACTATTGCCATTTTGAAAATAAGTGGTAGAATGGTCGTTGTGTTATGGAATCGTCACAGTGGCAAGTCTCAAACTGTGGCGGGATTGTAGTGCGCAGTTATACCATTTATTATGTTGTGGAGGATGAAGTTTTGGTTGGAATGTTATTTTGGCTTGGCATTGTAGGTGCACTTGTTGCAATAGGATTCGCGTATTTGCAAGCTCGCAAGGTGCATACATATTCCGAAGGCAACGAACGCATGGTGAAAATTGCACAAGCAATACGAACCGGCGCGAAAGCCTATATGAAAAGGCAATATAGAACTGTAATCAAGTTCTTTGCTATTGCATTCGTGGTGCTATGCGCACTTGCGTATGTTCCGTGGATTTTTGGTGAAGATGGTCTCGTAAATCAATATGCTCCATTTGCGTTTATTTCAGGCGGATTTTTCGCAGGATTATCAGGCTACATTGGCATGAAAGTTGCTACGAATGCGAACGCCAGAACCGCAAATGCGGCAAGTGAAAGTCTAAATAAAGGGCTTCGGGTATCATTTGCATCGGGTTCTGTTATGGGCTTTGTAGTTGTTGGCTTTACTCTTCTGGATACAACAGCATGGTTTTTGCTATTAAAGTATGTGTTTAATGAGCCGGCTTCAGTAATTGGTCCGACAATGGTTGCATTTGGTATGGGACTGGCATCAATGGCAATGTTTGCTCGTGTTGGCGGTGGTATTTTTACAAAAGCCGCTGACGTAGGTGCTGATCTTGTTGGTAAAGTAGAAGTTGGAATTCCCGAAGATGATCCAAGAAACCCGGCAGTTATCGCAGATAATGTCGGTGATAATGTTGGAGATGTTGCCGGTATGGGTGCAGATCTTTATGAAGCATATGCACATGCAATTATCGGTACATTTGCACTCAGTTTTTTTGCGGGATATGATTTTTATGGTATGTTATTACCGATTCTTATGTGTGTCGTGGGAGTTATTGCTTCTATTATCGGTACAATGGTTATAAAGACAAAAGAACAAGCTGATCAAAGAAGCTTACTGAAATCTCTACATAAAGGCGTGTACCTGGCGGGAGGGATTTCAATTGTTGCAGCTCTACCTTTAACGATTTGGATTGCAAATATTGCAGAAGGCGAAGCAGCAACAGCCTTACAAAGCAATATTTGGGGCATTTTCGGATCAATCGTACTCGGTGTAGTATCCGGATTCCTAATTGCATTCTTTTCTGAACATTATACATCTGACACGAATAAACCAACTCGTGAATTAGCAGCATCTAGTGAAACAGGAACAGCCACAGTTATGATTGGTGGCATATCACTAGGTATGAAAGCCACCGTCGGTCCAGTTCTGACAGTTGCAGGGGCTGCACTGATTAGCTTTATAATCTCTGGTGGCTTATCTAGTGCTGCCAACGCATTTAGTATGGGTCTTTATGGAATAGGTATTGCGTCTGTCGGTTTGGTTGCAACACTTGGTATTAACCTTGCATGCGACGCATTTGGTCCTGTTGCAGACAATGCCGGTGGTATCGCTGAAATGGCGAAACTACCTGCAGAAGTTCGTGAGCGCACAGATGCACTAGACTCACTAGGTAATACAACCGCAGCAACAGGTAAAGGTTTCTCCATCGGAGCAACAGGCTTCTCTGCTCTTGCGCTTCTTGTTTCGTATGTTGAAATTGCAGAAGGCTTATTAGGTTACGGTGAGGGTGAAGGACTTGCATTGCATATTACAAGTCCGGATGTACTCGTAGGAATATTCATTGGTGTTGTTACGGCATTTTTCTTTGCGTCGCTCACAATGTCTGCCGTTCACACGGCTGCAATGAGTGTTGTTATAGAGGTGCGCAGACAGTTTAGAGAAATTGCCGGTCTCATGGAGGGAACAGCAGATCCGGATTATGCAAAGTGTGTTGATATTTGTACACAAAGTGCACTAAAACGCATGGTTGCGCCATCACTTCTTGCATTTGTCGTTCCAATCGGAACAGGTCTACTTCTAGGTGCAACAGGTGTTGTAGGAATGCTTGCAGGTATTGTAACAACAGGTTTTGCTCTTGCGGTATTCATGATGTGTTCGGGTGGTGCATGGGATAATGCTAAGAAATATATCGAAGCCGGAAACCACAATGGTAAAGGCAGTGAAAATCATAAAGCTGCAGTTATCGGTGACACGGTTGGTGACCCCTTTAAAGATACAGCAGGACCATCATTTAATATCTTAATTACACTTTCATCTGCAGTATCATTAGTATTTGTCGGTGTAGCAACAAGATTCTCAGTGTTTGATTGGCTGAGCAACTTGAACTTCTAATGGTTTGAACTTAAGACAATTGTGAAAAATTGATGTATCCGTGCAGGGACGTTCGTCCAATGTAAGTAAGAGGCTACTGTCTCGTCATTGCGGACTTGATCCGCAATCTGTCTAATGTATTTCTGTTCAAGGGATTGCGGTTCCCTGAATCGAGTTCAGGACAGGCTCCGGTCGCAATGACGGATTATTTTGGTTGCGAATTTAAGCTAAAAGGGGAGCGTATGCTCCCCTAAAATCATTGTGATAAAATTAGCTTAGAAATTTTTGCGTTTTGCATGTGTTGTATGCAATATGTCATGTGCCTTCTTGCTTCCTGGCTCGCCTAGATATTCGTCGTAAAGAACCTTAACTTCTGGATTTTCGAACGACTTACGAATTGGTAGTTTCTCATCAGCAGAATAAATAGCTTTGGTACGTGCTGCAACCAGGTCAACATTGTTACGTACAGAGTCGCTTTGGTATGGTTGCCCACCACCGTTGATACAGCCGCCGCTACATGCCATAACTTCTATCATGTGTATTTCTTCTTCGCCATTCTTAACTGCATCAAGCAATTCTCTGGCATTGGCAAGTCCTGATGCTACTGCAACCTTGACATCCATGCCTGCGATTTTGTATGTTGCACGTCTGACACCTTCGGGTCCTCTTACTTCGTTGAAGTTTACAACTTCAAAATCTTTGTCAAGCCAATGACTTGCAGTTCTGAGTGATGCTTCAAGAACACCGCCGGTAGCTCCGAAGATAACGCCTGCACCGCTTCCTGTTCCAAATGGATTGTCAAAATCTTCATCAGGCAGGTTTGCAAAATCAACACCATCTGCTTTTAGCATACGAGCAAACTCGCGTGTAGTAAGAGCAGCGTCAACATCAGGCACTCCGGCTGCTGATTGATTTTCACGTCCAATCTCGAACTTCTTAGCAGTACATGGAATGATTGAAACTACATAGACATCTTCCGGTTTCAGGTTATTCTTTTCTGCAAAGTATGTCTTGAGTATTGCACCGAACATTTGTTGTGGTGATTTACAGGATGACATATTATCTATTAGTTCCGGATAATAATGCTCACAGAATTTTACCCAGCCTGGTGAACAAGATGTGATAAGTGGTAGTGTTCCATTGTTTTTGACACGGTCTAGGAATTCATGAGCTTCTTCCATTATGGTAAGGTCTGCGGTTAGAGTCATGTCATAAACGCCATCAAATCCTGTGCGTCTCATTGCTGCAGCGAGCTTGCCGGTAACCAATGAACCGAGAGGCATGTCAAATTCTTCGCCAAGAGTAACACGAATAGCCGGTGCTGCAAATGCGAAGACTTTTTTGCTTGGGTCAGCGATTGCTTCACGGACTTTTTGAGAATCATCTTTTTCATATAAAGCGCCTGTTGGGCAAACAACGATACATTGTCCGCAATAGACACAAGGTGCATCGTTTAAGTTGTGGTTGAATGCACAGGTGATATTTGTATCGAATCCTCTGTTTGCCGCATCGATGACTGTGATAGATTGTTGATCAGAACAAGCTGCGATACAACGTCTGCAAAGTACACATTTCGTATTATCGCGCACGATTGCTGGAGAATGATCATCAATTTCATAATTATGTGTTGTACCTGCGAAGGTATGTTCATCAACAGCATAATCGTTGCAGAGCTTCATAAGCTGGCACTTGCCACTTTTAACACATGAGAGACATTCTCTTCTGTGGTCAGAAACGATAAGCTCCAATGTGTGCTTTCTGGACTCTCTTATTTGTGGTGTATTTGTTTGAACTTCCATTCCTTCAAAAACGGGATAAACGCAAGCTGCAACAAGTGAACGTCCACCTTTTACTTCTGCAAGACATACTCTACATGCGCCGATTTCGCATAGACCTTTCATATAGCAAAGGGTTGGTATTTCAATGTTGGCATACTTAGCCGCTTCCAATATTGTTATGTCGCTTGGGACTTGGAGCGACACGTTGTTAATTTTAATGTTTACCATATTCATATATTTGCTTCGCTCCTTTATTCTTTTATTATGGCATCGAACTTACATTTCTCTAAGCAGATACCGCATTTTACGCATTTACTTTGATCGATTTCATGTACTTGTTTAACTTCGCCGGAGATACAATCAACCGGGCACGCTCTTTTACAAATAGTACAGCCGATGCACTTTTCAGGAACTACAACATATTGCAGCAAGTCAGTACAAACTCCTGCCGGACATTTTTTGTCGATGACATGTGCTCTGTACTCATCTCTAAAGTACTTGTACATTGATTTTACAGGATTGGATGCTGTTTGACCGAGTGCACAGAGTGAAGAAACTGAAATATGTTCACATAGCATTTCCATTTTTTCAAGATCTTCAAGCTCACCATTTCCTGATGTAATTTTGTCAAGGATCTCGTAGAGGCGTTTTGTACCTATACGGCAAGGGCTACATTTACCGCAAGATTCTTCAACTGTGAAGTCAAGGAAGAATTTTGCCATATCAACCATACAGTTATCTTCATCCATTACGATAAGCCCGCCGGAGCCCATCATTGAACCAACTGCTGCAAGGTTTTCAAAGTCGATTGGGATATCAAAGTGCTCAGCAGGTATACAGCCACCGGACGGACCGCCTGTTTGTGCAGCTTTGAATTTCTTGCCATTGGGAACGCCGCCGCCGATTTCATCAACGATTTCACGTAGTGTGATTCCCATTGGAATTTCAACAAGACCAACATTAGTAACATTACCACCAAGTGCAAAAACCTTAGAACCTTTTGACTTCTCGGTTCCCATTGCTGCAAACCAATCAGCACCTTTAAGAAGGATTTGCGGAATGTTAGCAAATGTTTCTACGTTATTCAATACTGTAGGCTTGCCAAATAGTCCTTTTACCGCAGGGAAAGGAGGACGTGAGCGAGGTTCGCCACGATGTCCTTCAATTGAAAGCAAAAGAGCAGTCTCTTCACCGCAAACGAAAGCGCCTGCGCCAAGTCTAATTTCTAAATCGAAATCGAATCCAGAATCAAAAATGTTCTTACCAAGTAATCCATATTCTTTTGCTTGATCGATTGCAATTTGCAAGCGATGAACAGCTATTGGATACTCAGCACGAACATAAACATAACCTTGATTTGCACCGACTGCATAAGCAGCAATACTCATGGCTTCAATTACAGAATGAGGGTCACCTTCAAGAATCGAGCGATCCATAAATGCACCAGGGTCGCCTTCGTCAGCATTTGCGCATACATATTTCTGGTCGCCTTGTGCGTTTGCGGCAAATTCCCACTTCAAACCTGTTGGGAATCCGGCACCGCCACGTCCACGAAGTCCGGAAGCTTTAATAACTTCGATAACTTCTTGCGGAGTCATTTCTGTAACAGCTTTACCGATTGCAGCATACCCGTCAAATCCGATATATTCGTCAATGACTTCCGGATCGATGACACCACAGTTTCGTAGTGCAACACGTGTTTGCTTTTTGTAAAATCCTGTTTCGCTAAGTGATTTTAGCTCATTGTTTTCGCCGACTGTTTCGTGATATAAAAGGCGTGTTACAATACGACCTTTAAGTAGATGCTCGTCAACGATTTCTTTACAGTCTTCTGCCTTAACTTGAGCGTAAAAACTTCCTTCAGGATAAACAATCATAATTGGTCCAATAGCACATAGACCAAAACAGCCTGTATGTACTACTTTCACTTCATTTTCAAGACCAACTGCTTTTAGTTCTGCTTCAAATGCATCGCTTACGCCGTGACATCCGGATGCAACGCAACCCGTACCAGCGCAAAGCAAAACATGAGATCTGTATAAACTCATACTCTACCTCTCCCCTTATTCTTTTTCATATGCGCCAATGGTATATTCTTGCACAATATTACCATTTACAACATGATCATTGATGATTTTTGCGATTTTCTCTGGTGTGAGATGCACATAGGTGACTTTTTCTTCGCCGGGAACAATAACATCCATTAACGGCTCTAATTTACACATTCCGATACAGCCTGTTTGTGCGACAGTCACATGCTCAAGACCTCGCTTTGCAAGCTCGGCAGTAACTTCATTGATTATTGCACGCGCACCTGCAGCGATACCACAAGTTGCCATGCCTACAACGATTCGAGTAGCACTGAGGCCATCTTCGCGTACAGTTGCATTATGCTTCATTTTTTCTTTGATTGCTGCTAGTTCAGCTAGTGATTTCATTTA
>Ga0123355_10000138_pt1 | contig 86744 bp, 80 predicted proteins | sample TergutEmb28metaG_3_FD_89872 | JGI IMG/M metagenome (GOLD analysis project Ga0123355, IMG submission 89872) | Embiratermes neotenicus P1 segment gut microbial communities from Petit-Saut dam, French Guiana - Emb289 P1 | ecosystem: Host-associated > Arthropoda: Insects > Digestive system > Gut ... | reverse complement strand
CAATGTTACATCTGAGATTGATGTGCGCGGTAATGTAAGTGAGCATACATTTGACACACTAGGCAGACGCATATCAAGTACCTGCGCTGAAGGATTTACGACCTATTTCGAGCATGACGCACTAGGCAGAGAGGTAGAGCGCACAGACGGACACGAGCGAGTGTGGATTACAAAATACGACGCTCTCGGTCAAGTAGTTGCTACTACTGACCCTTTGGGCAGAACTACTACTTTTGAATATGACGCTTTGGGTAGACAAACACGTGAGATAAGACATTTAGGAATATATACTGAAAGTGTTTTTGATGAGGTGGGTAATGTTATCGCCACGACTGACGAGCGCGGATACACTACCTATCTTGAATATGACTTACTTGGCAGACCTATTACTATACATGAGCCTAATGGTGCAGAAACGGCAATGTTATATGACGAAGTTGGAAATGTCGTGCGTATTCGAGATCCCTTGAGACGTGTTACACATTTCGAATATGATGAAGTCGGAAATCAAATCAGTGAGCGCAATCCAGAAGGGGGTAGGACATATTTCGCCTTTGACTTTGGTAGTAGAATGACACGAGAAACTGACCCGCTAGGTAACGTTACTCAGTTTAGTTATGATGAGTTAAGTAGACTTACCTCTCAAACTCTTGCCAACGGGGGAGTGTATAGCTTTGAGCATGACAAGCTGTCTCGCACCATCAAAGAGGTCTTGCCTAGTGGTGAGTATACATACTTTATTTACGGCATTTCAAGAGGCTCTCAGAAGAAGAGGCTAGTTTAGCGGAGAATGTAGAATATGACTTTTGGTACTGCGTTTCTTTATTTTGCACTTGCTGTTTATGCCATCGGGATAAATGTGGTGATGGCTCTGTTTTTGATCCAATGGAGAATGCCTCTTAGCAATCTGAATCGACTAAGAATTTATGACAGAGAAAGTCTGAAGATTAAATCTGGGAGCAGATGTGCAAATGTCATTTCGATTAGGAGATTTCAAATTGATAAAAATCGATACGTAGCAATACGACGTTCCTTTTTAAGCATGAAAATGGGATATCAACCTACAGTTAAACAAGTGGACAGAATGTTAAAATATCTCAGCCTCGCTACAGCAAGAAAGCAAGATGAGTGGAGAAAGGCTCTTGTTGATGTTGATATCGAAATTCTTAACGACATGAAAGAGCAAGTTGCTTTGGGTAGCTTTGCGCCGGAAATTTATAAAACAAATTCTGAGGAAAGACGCGGGACAAAATGGCAACCTCCTGTGGGGCTTGCTCTTGCCTTGGCAATGTTCACAGCTGCATTCCCTATTGTTACTATATTTTTGGTAGGCTTTCCAATGATTGATTTTATTCCTGCATTTATAGGTATTCTTGCAGCTGATAACGTACTCCGACGCAGTAAAGAGAACGCCATACGGGTAACAGCACATATAGTTCAACTTATCAATATAACGGGGTTTGTTTGGGGCATGTTTTACTTGCTTGTTGTTGAGGGTGTACGATACTTTTTATCAATATAGCGCCAAACAAGTATAGAAGCCACGGTTCCGTTGACACATTTTGCCATTCGATACAGAAAGTAGTAAGTCGCAGTACATGACTGACACCGAAAACATCTATAACTCAACTAGCGCTCCATCGCTGGTCAACCTCCTCCGCATTATTCAGGGCAGATAGGAGAGAATAACAGTGAACACCAAGGCAGAAAGGATGACGCGAGAGCTAAACAATAAACTCTTGTCAGCAGTGAGTGCGCTATTATTCCAAATGCTTTTGCTGCCTCGAGCTGCTCACTGGATATATTCTTTTGTATCTCACATGTCTGGAGGGCTTATTGAAAGCAGCGATGTTCTTCGAATTGTGATACTTGTTTCTCTGCATGTTGCAGTGATGTTAGTGTATCGCAATTTTTTCATTGCTTTGGCCGAAGCATTCTCTGCCGAGATAGATAAGAAGATGTTTATATTTGCTGTAACTTTGGGAATTGCATCTCCAATAATCTCTCTTGCTTTTGGTCTTTTCTTTTCGTTTGTTTCTCTAGAAGCCGCCACCATATCTGTTCTTCTGAGTATTTTTGGTTATATTATGATTTGGGGTACTGCTATAATCCACTGTATTTTACTGGCGAAATCTATGTCAAAAGTGCTTTCGTTGCGCGTTCGGAAATGGTTAAAATTCTCAGCTGCGTTTAAGGCAATGTGCTTATCTTTGTCCATTGCTCATTTGTTTATACTCTTTATGGCAGCCAGTGGAAACGAGTATATGACGACCTTTATTAATGGATTCATGGATATACCTCTGCACTGGCTTTGGTTGTTGTGGCTTTTTGCATCACCATCACTGCTGGTAGCTCTTGACTTGTTTGTGTATTGTGCTGTTTTGGTATACGCGTTCTGGAATTTATCTAAAAGAATAGATTCTCGAGACAGCATAATTTGTTCATGACTGATACCAAAAACATCTGCACCTCAGCCAGTGTTTTATTGATGGTCAAACTCCGCCACGAAAGATCTCTTTAGCTGTATACTAGAGATAGGTGAATTTTAGTAGGTGGGAGGGTTCTCATGAGTACGAAAAAAGCAAAAGACGAACAGCCGCCGCAACGCTTAAGTGATCCGCACGAACCTGCTCCGCATGTCGAGCGCAGAGAAACAATCGTAAGCACGTTTCTCGAGCATGGTGGCAATGACAGTCTTGAAGCGGGCAGCATTACTGACCCTAAGGTTTCGAGGCAACGAAGGTATTACTGGGGCAATTCAAAGTCGTGGATGGAATATTGGGATGACCGTGAAAATATTTACCGCGCCCCTCCAAAAAAGAAGCTCGAAAAATACGATCCGCCCGCATCTGAACAGCTTGTTGCAACGGCGGCTTATTTCCCTGTTATCGTCTTCTTTTTACCCATTGTAATTGCTGTAGCCTACAAAGGGCAAGATAAGCCAGGATTTATTCAGTTTCACCTAAAACAAGGATTCAACCTGTTGATTACCTGCTTTTTCCTGAGCATGATATATGCCATTGGGATATTGCTAGTTGACACCTTTATGCCAGCAGCACCTGTGCTAAATAGTGCGCTGCTTGACGGAGTACTGCGCAATCCCAATGACATTTTCTTCATTTTGCTGAGCCTTGTGTGGTTTTTTCCTCTGTGGCTTATGGGGTCAGGAATTGCTAGGGCATCAAAGGGCAGATGGGAAGCGCTTCCTTGGGTAGGCAAAGACATTTTGGCAGACTAGATTTGGCGTCGCAAAACGCTGGATAATGCTGTTAGGCAAAAAGATTCACAATTTTTGATAAATATTGCGCAATAACTCTTTTCTGTGTGTTATTGTAGATAGTGACCTTTAATCTAGTCCCGTGAGGCTGGTAAGGACACCTACATAACGCAGACACTATGCACCTATACTGCATATAAAAAAGTACCGCCTGTCAGCGTATCCTGTCGATGCCCTTGCCTCTAGGTCAGGGCTATTTTTCTGTTTTTGTGTGTTTATCTTAACGGTGAAACACATGACTGATTTTGAGAGGAGAGCTGATGACTGCGCGTACTCCAGCATCTGCTACATCTGGTACATCTGGTACTTGCGACTCTGACGAAGCTATTAAAACAACGGTAATGACTTCTGATGATGTTTCTCGCTCGCTTATGAGAATTACTCATGAAATAATCGAAGCTAATGGCGGGTCAGACAATGTTGCTTTAGTGGGCATCGTAACTCACGGTAATAATTTCGCAGCAAGGATTGCAGAAAATGTTGAGAAAATCGAAGGCAAAACCATTCCTGTGGGAACACTTGATATTTCGCTCTACCGCGATGATGTAGCGACAAAGCTCTCACCTGTGTTACACCGTACAGACATTCCTTTTGATATATCTGATAAGACTATAGTTTTGGTTGATGATGTCCTCTTTACGGGACGTACGATTCGTGCCGCCATGGACGCTGTGATGGACTTTGGCAGGCCAAAGGCAATACAGCTAGCAGTATTAGTAGACCGAGGCCACCGTGAGCTGCCTATTCGTGCAGACTATGTGGGCAAAAACGTACCGTCTGCTCGCACAGAGCGTGTTCGCGTTCGTGCAGAAGAAGTTGATGGTGTGACTGGTGTAGACATACTGGCAGACGAAGCAGATATGGCAGATACAGCCCCGGCACGCGCAGCAGAAGGAGAGTAGAACCCTATGTCGATGTTAAAAAGCAAGCATCTTCTAAACATTGAGGACTTTAGCAATGACGAGATTTATGCTGTGCTAGAAAATGCTAAAACCTTTAAAGAAATTAACGAACGACCCATAAAGAAGCTACCGACGCTTCGCGGGCGCACTATTGTAAATCTATTCTTAGAGCCTTCGACTAGAACTCGCGGCTCTTTCGAGCTGGGTCAGAAGCGTCTTTCCGCTGATGGACTAAACTTTTCAGCCTCTGCTTCTGCAACCACAAAGGGTGAATCGCTCATCGATACCGCACAAACCTTTGACGCCATGAACGTGGACATGGTTATTGTGCGTCACAAGTATGCAGGTACGCCGTATGTGCTGACTCAGCATATGGACGCACATATCGTAAACGCAGGTGACGGCATTAATGAGCACCCAACACAGACGCTGCTTGACCTGTTTACTATTCAAGAAAAGCTCGGCCGCATTGAAGGCCTTACCGTAGGTATTGTGGGCGACATTGTACATAGCCGTGTTGCAGGCTCACTTGCACCTGCCCTAAAGCGACTAGGTGCGCGCGTTGTCTTTGTAGCCCCGCCAGCATATCAACCAGTAGTACCTGAAGAACTGGGTGCAGAAGTAGCCTACAACTTTGATGAAGTACTGCCAGAACTTGACGTTGTGTGCTTGCTGCGTATTCAAGGCGAGCGTGCTGAAGGCCTCAGCGTTCCTAGCATTCGTGAATACGCGTCTCTGTACGGGCTGAACAAGCACCGCGCAGAAACCTTAATGAAAAAAGATGCCATCATCTTGCACCCAGGGCCTATGAACCGCGGCGTAGAGATAATGGCAGACGTTATCGCAGACCCGCGCGCCTATATTCTCGACCAGGTAAATGCAGGTGTTGCCACGCGTATGGCTGTTATGTACATGATGTTAGGAGGTGAGGCAGGTGAGTAGCATTCTTCTTAAAGGAGCCCACGTCGTTGACCCCGTAGCAGGACTTGATAAAGTGGCTGACGTTTTGGTTGAAGACGGAAAAATCACGTGCGTTTGCACGGACTGTACTGACCTTCCAAAGGGAACTGAAGTAATCGACCTATCTGGCAAGGTACTTATGCCAGGGCTTTTTGACATGCACGTGCACTTGCGCGACCCTGGCTTTGAATACCGCGAAGATGTTATCAGTGGTACACGCGCTGCAGCACATGGCGGCTTTACCGCAGTGGCGTCTATGGCAAATACAAATCCTGTCATTGACGAAGGTGCTGCCGTAAAGTACCTAACAGAAAAAGCAGAAGAATACGGCGCAGTAAAGGTATATCCTATGGGCGCTATTACTGTGGGCCTTAAAGGCAAGCAGCTTGCCGAAATGAACGACATGGTAAAGGCAGGCGCTGTTGCCTTTAGCGATGACGGCATGGGAATCCAAAACCCGCAGTTAGTTAGACGCGCGATGGAATATGCGCGCGTATTTGACGCACTCATCGTGGCACACTGCGAAGATGAAAGCCTTGTAGATGGCGGAGTTGTCCATGAAGGGCTCGTCGCAACTAGATTGGGCGTTGCAGGTCAGGCGTCTCTTTCAGAAGCGCTGGCAGTTCATCGCGACATAGAGCTTGCTCGTCTCACGGGTGCGCGTTTGCACATTGCACACGTTTCTGCAAAAGAAAGTGTTGACCTGATTCGCGCAGCGAAAGCAGCAGGTGACGTTCGCGTAAGCGCAGAAGTTACACCACACCATCTGGTACTAGACGAAAACGCACTGGATAAAACCTATAACACTAACTTGAAGATGAATCCTCCACTGCGCTCGCCACAAGACCAGGCAGCACTTATTGAAGGCCTGCTCGATGGCACGATTGACGCCATTGCAACAGACCACGCACCTCATGCTCCACATGAAAAAGAGCTCGAGTTTGAACTTGCAAACTTTGGCACAACAGGACTTGAGACAGCATTGCCTTTGATTGTTGAAAACTTTATTGCGACAAATAAGATGGACTGGGCAACGATGGTTGACCGTATGGCTCACGCGCCTCGTCGCATTTTGAATCTTGACCTTGTTACTATCGAAGAAGGCTCAGTTGCAGACATTACTATTGTGGATCCAGAGAAAGAAGTTACGGTAACAGCAGATTGGCTTGTTGGAAAAGGTAAAAACTCAGCATTTTTGGGCAAAACACTTAAGGGGTGTGCAACAGAAGTGATGGTTGACGGAAAAATGGTACTGGTAGACGGCGAATTCGTAGGTGGGGAGTAGATATGAGCGATAAAACACAGACAGTGAAAAAAGCATGGATTGCGACTTCTGAGGGTCTTGTCTTAGAGGGGCGCGCATGCGGAGCAGAGGGAACCGCAGGAGGAGAGCTTACCTTTAATACCTCTATGTCGGGATACCAAGAAATCATGACTCATCCTGGCGCTGCTGGGCAGGTTTTGGTTTTCACTATGCCAGAAATCGGAATCTATGGCATCAACAAAAATGATGTGACAACACCAGGGATAAAAGCCTCTGCAGTTGTTGCACGTATCATTTGCGACGTGCCTTCGAACTGGACGAGTGAAGGAAGTTTGCCAGACTACCTAGCTGACAATGGTGTGGTAGCTATTGATCAGGTAGACACTCGCATGCTGACAAAACACGTTCGCGACCATGCCTTTAAGGGGCAGACGGTAACTGCGATTGTGACAACAGAAGCAATGGATAAGGATGCTCTTATCGCTGCAGCAAAAGCAGCAGTGATAGATGAAGCATTGATTGAAGCTGAAGAAATCGCCAAAGATTTAGGCGCGACACTGACAAAAATACCTTTGGGTAACCGTGCAAGTAACATTCCTGTGAAAGACGTACGCACAGGAAAGCATTACATTACAGCACAACATCACGGATATAGCGTTGACTTCGATGGGGTCGACGGTGTTGAAGTAACCCACCTCAATATGAATGATGGAACCGTTGAAGGATTTGCTGTACCCGCAAAAGGTATTGAGGCAACTATGTTTGCTTCACTTGAACTAAGAGATTTAAACCCGGCTGTGCCGCAGAAGAAAGGGGAGTAACCATGAAAAGGACCTTATTGCTCGCGACAGATTTTGACTCCTACGCTCCAAAGCTTATCGAGTTTGTAGCAGGAGCCCAATCAAGAGGAGTTGTTAAGTGCGTATTGCTACATGTACTGGACACTTCTGGACTGGAAATGCCCGTTATATCTAAGAGTATTGATTCGACCTATCGTCGCCTTGATGAAATGAGTGCCCCCCTGCGTGAAATCGGTATGGAAACCGTCAGTCGTGTTGAAACAGGAAATCGCTCACACGATATTATGCGTGTTGCTGAGCAAGAAAAAGCAGATGTTATCGTTATGGGAACTACGGCAAAAAGTAATGCACAAAGGCTCTTTGAGGGTTCAGTATCAGCTGCGGTAACCTGGGGACAAAAGACCCCTACACTGCTTCTGCGCGATGATATCTTGAATGCGGTTGACTGTACCGAAGAACTTTCAAGAGAATGGGCGAAAAAGCTAGTTGTTCCCGTTGACTTTAGCTCTTCAAGTGCGCGTGCAGTTCTGCAATGTACACATTTTGATACTGACGCAGTTGGCACCGTACGCTTACTGCACGTCATCAAATCGAAAAAGGGCGAAACAGCTGCTGATTATTCAGAAGATGTTAAAGAATTCGAATTCCGCCTCTCTGCCTTTGCAGCTATGCTAGCTGACCACGGGATAGAAACAGAAACCGTTGTCCGTGTAGGCGAGCACAAACAAGAAGAAATCGTTGCAGAAGTTAAGCAAAGCAAGGCAACGGGTCTGGTAATAGGTGGCGGAGGGCGCTCCAGCATACGAACTTTCATCTTGGGTTCAACCTCGCGTGGTGTCATCTTAGAATCTTCAGTACCTGTGATGGTGGTGCCATAATGCCGCGCAGAACTGATATAAACACTATTCTTGTCATTGGTTCTGGTCCTATTGTTATCGGGCAGGCTTGCGAGTTTGATTATTCAGGCGCGCAAGCATGCAAGGTACTGCGTGAAGAGGGCTTTAGGGTGGTTCTTCTGAACAGTAATCCAGCAACCATCATGACTGACCCTGAAATGGCAGATCGTACCTATATTGAACCAATCACACCGGCGTTTGTTGAAAAGATTATCAAGGCAGAAAATGTTGATGCAGTACTGCCAACCTTGGGCGGTCAAACAGCACTAAACTGCGCGGTAGCTTGCGCTGAAATGGGCATGTTCGAGCGCTTAGGCGTAGAAATCATCGGTACGACTATCGAGTCGATTAAAAAGGCAGAAGACCGTAAGCTCTTTGCTGACGCCATGAAAGAAGTAGGACTGGATGCTCCTAGAAGCAAATACATTTTCTCTGTAGATGAAGCAAGCGAGTTTGCCAAAGAAGCAGGCTTTCCGCTTGTTATCAGACCTAGCTTTACCTTAGGTGGTGCTGGGGGAGGTATTGCCTTTAACCAAGAAGAATTGGTTTCAGTTGTATCTTACGGACTAGAGCTATCACCTAACTCGACCGTGCTGGTTGAAGAGAGCATTATCGGCTGGAAAGAACTCGAAATGGAAATCGTTCGCGATTCTACCGGCAACGCCATTGTTGTGTGTAGTATCGAAAACGTTGACCCTATGGGTGTTCACACCGGAGACTCAATTACGATTGCTCCTGCACTGACTCTGAATGACCGCGAATATAAAATCATGGCAGATGCCTCTATTAAGGTACTTGCAGAGGTAGGAATCCGCTACGGTGGTTCAAACGTACAGTTTGCGATACACCCAGAAACGGGTCGCATGGTTGTTATCGAGATGAATCCGCGTGTATCGCGCTCATCAGCACTTGCGTCAAAAGCAACTGGTTATCCCATCGCACAGGTTTCAGCAAAGCTAGCTGTGGGCTATACGTTAGATGAAATCCACAACGCGATGGTCAGCTTGCCAGACGGTCGCCAAACACCTGCGTACTTTGAACCAAGCATTGACTACATTGCTTGTAAAGTTCCTCGCTTTGTATTTGAAAAGTTTGAAGGCAGTGACGAAACCCTTACGACACGCATGAAGAGTGTAGGCGAAGCTATGGCATTGGGTCGCAGCTTTACCGAAGCACTGAACAAGGCTATGCGCTCGCTAGAATCAGGACGTGCAGGCCTAGGCGCAGACGGCAAAGATGAATACAACGCAAAGACACTAAAGGCAAAACTTTCTAATCGTACATGGGACCGCATTTTCGTTATCGCCGAAGCACTACGTGGCGGTATGGAGGTTGCAGAGGTTGCAGAAATATCGACCTTTGATCCTTGGTTTGTGGGAGAGATTGCAAAGCAAGTTGAAATCGAAAATGGCCTGAAGGGTCGCAAGCTTGAAAACATGACCCTTGCAGATTTTGAGACTGCCAAAAAAGTAGGTCTTTCTGATGAGCAAATCGCATGGTTGCTATCACACGAATGCACAGAATGTTCTTGTGGTGAAACAAGAACAGTAACAGAGGCAGAAGTGCGCGCTGCACGTAAAAGTGCAGGCCTCTTGCCCGTGTTCAAAAAAGTAGATTCAGTAGCAGGCGAATTCCCCACAGATAAGAACTACTGCTACAAGACCTATGACACAGAAGACGAAGTGGTTGACGCAGAAAAGCCACGTGCAATGATTTTGGGTGCAGGCCCGAACCGCATTGGGCAAGGTATCGAGTTTGATTACTGCTGTGTACACGGTGCCTACGCACTGCGTGACGCAGGATATGAAACGGTCATGGTCAACTGTAACCCTGAAACCGTATCAACTGACCCTGACACGTCAGATAGGCTGTATTTTGAGCCACTGACTTACGAAGATGTCATGGACATTGTCGAGCGCGAAAAAGTGAGCGGCGTAGTAGTGACCTTTGGTGGTCAGACTCCGCTAAAGCTTGCTAATGCCCTAGAAGAAGCTGGAGTACCTATCATGGGTACACAGCCAGAGGCTATTGACCTTGCAGAAGACCGCGAGCGTTTTTCTGCTGTGCTTGACGAGCTAGGCTTGCGCTATCCAACGGCAGGAACAGCTACTACCTTAGAGGAAGCTCGTGAGGTAGCTGGCCGCATTGGTTATCCGCTGCTGGTTAGACCGTCCTATGTTCTGGGTGGTCGCGGAATGGTCATTGCTTACAGCGAGGAATATCTCGAGAAGTTTATGACACAGGCTGCAAAGATTTCTGGTGAGCATCCTGTGCTGCTGGACAGCTTCCTAGAAGGCGCTGTCGAAGTTGATGCTGACGCTATTGCTGACGGCGAAACAGTATATGTTGGCGGCATTATGGAGCACATTGAAGAAGCGGGTATCCACAGTGGAGACTCGGCTTCGTGCTTGCCGCCGTTTACGCTCTCTGATGCTATTGTCGACGAGATTCGCGCGGCAACAAAGAAGCTGGCGCTGCGCCTAAATGTTAAGGGACTTATGAATGTTCAGTTTGCAGTCAAAGACGGCGAGCTCTACGTTATCGAAGTAAACCCACGTGCAAGCCGTACGGTGCCCTTTGTGTCAAAGGCAACAGCTATTCCTATGGCACAGATTGCAGCCCGTATCATGGCAGGCGAAAAGCTGGCAGACATGAACTTGCCAGATGACGCTGAACTGCTACGCGGACTAAAGCACTACTTTGTAAAAGAAGCAGTTATGCCGTTCGAGCGCTTTGAAGGAACTGACTCTATCCTGGGGCCAGAAATGAAGTCAACAGGCGAGGTAATGGGTGTTGCTGACACCTTCCCGCTGGCTTACGCAAAGTCGCAGCTCGCGATTGACTATTCGCTGCCGGTAGCACCCAATAAGGCTGCAGAAGGTGCAGATATAGCAAAGGCTGTGTTTATCTCGGTAAGTGACCGCGATAAGCGCGACGTCGTAACGATTGCTCGCGACTTACACAACCTAGGGTTCGAGCTCATGGCAACAGGAGGCACAGAAAAAGTGCTGACTGCTGCAGGACTGCCGGTGCGCTTGGTGCTGAAAAAGTCTGAAGGTCGCCCTAATATTCTTGACCACATGAAGAATGGTGAAGTTGCCATGGTAATCAACACGCCATTTGGTGAAGAAGCACGCGGAGACGGTTACTGGATTCGCTCGATGGCAGTACAAAGCCGTATTCCTAACATGACTAACCTTGCTACGGCGCATGCGATGGTTCAAGCAATAGAAGCGGCAGATGTTGCCACTATGGGAATCACCGCAATGCAGGACTTTAACAAGTAGCAGCTGCGAGAGTTAAGGACGTAAGGCTTATATATGTGTAAGAGTAAAAAGTTTGTGTGTGAGGCGCGTATTGTCAGTAATGTGGCAATCGCGCCTGACACGTATGCACTAACGCTTGATGTTTCTAAAGAGTTGGCGGAGTCTGTCCAGCCCGGTCAGTTTATCGAGCTAAATTTGCGCCAGCCAGACCTAGTGTTGCCACGCCCGATTTCTGTGTATCGTACAGATGGCTCCACGCTAGAAATTCGCTATCAGGTGATGGGCGAAGGTACACGTAGGTTGTCACGGATGGGTGAAGGCACACAGCTGGGAGTATTTGGGCCTTTGGGAAATCGCTGGCCTTTGCCTGGGACTTTTGAAAAGCCGCCCCGTGTTTTGTTGTTAGGTGGTGGTATTGGTTCTGCTCCTTTGGCAATGCTTGCACAAGAGCTTGCTGATAGCGGGTGTGAAATTACCATGATTCAGGCAGCGCGTAGTGCAGACTTGTTAATTGCTGCAGATTACTTTGAGGCAACCTGCCATGATCATATTGTTGCTACTGATGATGGCAGCAGAGGATACCCAGGGTTAATTACAAATCCTTTGGCAGACCTGCTGCATGGTTGTCGTCGAGATATTATTTTTGATGCAGTCTATATATGCGGACCAGAGCCTATGCAAGAGGCCTGTGCGAAGCTGACCGTTGCAGCGGGGCTTACGACCTATGTCAGCTTAGAGCGCATGATGGCATGCGGGGTAGGGGCTTGCCTTACCTGTGTCGTGCCAACAACTGAAGGGCTAAAGCGCGTCTGTGCTGATGGCCCTATTTTTGATGCGAAGGAGGTGGACTGGAATGCAGCAAAAAGCTCACGAGTCCACTAGTCTGGCGACAACGCTGGGCGCACTCCGCCTAAAAAATCCTTTGACCGTAGCGTCTGGTACCTATGGTTCGGGACTTCAGATGGCAGATTTTATTGACCTAAATAACCTGGGTATGCTGACGACAAAAGGTGTTTCCTTAAGCGCATGGGAGGGCAATGCGGGGATTCGTATGCGCGAGGTAAGCTCTGGCATGTTGAACTCGATTGGTCTGCAAAATCCGGGTGTTGAGGCCTTTGTTGAAAAAGACCTGACGTGGCTGCAGGAAAATGTAGCGCAGCTGCCGGTGATGGTTAATGTTTGCGGACATAGCGCACGTGACTACGCTGCTGTGATTGAGCGTCTTGATAGCGAGGCAGGCATTGCCGGTTATGAGGTCAACATTAGTTGCCCTAATGTGTCCGAGGGTGGTCACGTCTTTGGCGCGACACCAGCAGGTGCTGCAGAGGTTACTAAATTGTGCCGAGAGGTGACAGGCAAGCCTATGGCAGTAAAGTTGTCGCCCAATGTGGGAAATGTTGCAGAAATTGCAAAAGCAGTTGAAGCAGCAGGTGCAGATAGTATTTCGCTGATAAATACCTTGCTGGGTACCGCGATTGATGCGCGCAGGCGTAGTTTCGTTTTCGATAGACAGTTTGCGGGACTATCTGGTCCTGCCATCAAGCCGGTAGCTCTGCGTATGGTTGTTGAGGTTGCACGCGCTGTTGATATTCCCCTCATTGGCATGGGCGGGGTACGCAACGGCATTGATGTTGCAGAGTTTATGCTTGCAGGAGCAAGCGTAGTTGCTATAGGAACTGCTAATTTTGGCGATCCTTTGGCAGTGGAACGCATTGCCGGTGAATTGGAAGAGTTCTGCGCTGAAGAAGGCGTGAGTGATGTCACTGAGCTTATTGGAGCCGTACAATGATGGCACATTCAGACCGGCTAAATGACCACATAATCGTAGCTCTTGACGGAAGTCTTGAAGAGGCACGTCATTGGGCACAGGAATTGCAAGGTCATGCGACGTGGGTAAAAGTCGGAATGACGCTGTATTATCAAACAGGACCTGCGATTATCAAAGAAATGAAAGACCTGGGGTATAAAGTATTTCTGGACTTGAAGCTTCATGACATTCCTAATCAGGTCGAAGGAGCTGCAAGAACTCTGGGTGCTTTAGGGGTAGATTTGCTAACGGTACACGCCTCTGGTGGCCGCGCTATGATGGCGTCTGCCATGCTGGGTGCGCGCGAGGGTGCAGAAAGCGCAGGATATGCTGTCCCTAAAGTTATCGCAGTGACCGTTTTGACCTCAATGAATGACAACACTTTGCAAAGTATTGGGGTCACAGATGTCGCTGCAGATCAGGTGGAGCGACTGATTCGCCTGTCTAAAGAAGCTTGCACTGATGGCATAGTGTGCTCGCCCCATGAAGCTGCTACAGCTCGCTCGATATTGGGCCCCTTATCGGAAAATGGGGCATGGATAGTTACTCCGGGAGTACGTCCATTAGGGGCAGATGCAGGTGACCAAAGCCGTATCGCAACACCGAAACAAGCGTTGGACGCAGGGGCAAGCCATTTGGTAATCGGCCGCCCAATTACGCAAGCGACCGACAGCGTTCAATCGTACTGCGATATCATAGAAGAGTTGAAATAGGCGTTAATGCGAATATGTGAAATAGAGGGTACTCAGCACGCTCCGCAATAAAGAGACATCGATTAGCCTATTCATGAGGTATGAGGACTGTGCAGAGTACTCTGCTATTTCACATATCCATAGACAACTTCTGTGTACAACTGGCTGGAAGAGGAGCAAGATGAACGACAAAGAAATTTTAGATGCTTTAACAGATTCTGGTGCGATTCGTACGGGTCACTTTCAGCTAACCAGTGGCTTGCACAGCGACACCTATGTCCAGTGTGCGCGCGTGCTAGAAGATCCGGCGCTCACTACTGAGCTTGCTCAGGAAATGGCGGCGCGTTTGCCAGAAGGCTTAAACCCCGATCTAGTGATTGCACCTGCTGTTGGTGGCATTGTTATTGGATTTGCAGTCGCTCAAGCCTTGGGCCAACGCTTCATTTTTAGTGAAAGACAAGAAGGCGTGATGGTTCTGCGCCGTGCTTTCCATATTCCTGCAGGCGCACGTGTGCTTATCGCAGAAGACGTAGTAACAACAGGGGGCAGCGTTCAAGAGGTTGTTGACTTAGTTGATGCTGCCAAAGCAAGCGTTGTGGGCGTTACTTCACTTATTGACCGCGGGGGAGACCTTGCCTTTGACGCGGATTATTTCCCACTGCTTTCTATGAAGGTAGAGTCTTGGGATCCGTCTGAGTGTGCGCAGTGTGCAGAAGGTACCCCGATTGATTCGCCAGGCTCACGCAGACTTAGCTAGATGATTTTCTGACGCTATCTGACACCACAGTAGATTCTTGATTAAGTATATTGGTTCAAAGCGCCTGCTAATTCCTGCCTTGGGGCAGATTGCTTCTGTGGCTTATGACACGGGCGCACGTACAGCTCTCGACCTCTTTTCTGGCACAACGCGCGTCGCACAAGAATTCAAACGACAAGGTTTTGAAGTCACCGCATGTGACATTGCAAGCTACTCAGAAGTTCTTGCCCAGTGTTATATTGCAACTGATGCAGCACGTGTTGATCTGGTAGAACTCGAAACAATACTGCAAGAACTTGCAGCACTTCCAGGCAAAAGGGGCTATTTCACAAAAGTCTTTTGTGAGGATTCACATTATTTTCAACCAAAGAACGGTATGCGTGTAGACGCTATTCGTGATGCGATTGAAGCCCAATACAAAGACCATCCATACTATCCGATTTTGCTCACTTCACTTATGCTCGCTGCTGACAGAGTTGACTCTACGGCAGGCATTCAAATGGCATACTTAAAAGAGTACGCCCAACGTTCATATAATGACCTTGAACTGCGCGTACCACAACTTGTCTTGGGAAAAGGACACGCAAAAAGAGGGGACGCTGCGCAACTTGCACAGCAGTTGGGACGTTTTGACATAGCCTATCTTGATCCACCTTATAACCAACATCGCTACTATACGAATTACCATATTTGGGAAACTCTCATTCGCTGGGATTCGCCTGAGCATTATGGCAAGGCATGTAAGCGCATTGATGCCCGCGATGAAAATACCAAAAGCCCGTTTAATAAAAAAGGCCACATGGCAGATTCGCTAAGGCAGGTTATTAAAGAAGTCAATGCTGATACGCTTGTGGTCTCTTATAACAACGAATCATGGGTGTGTGCGCAACAAATTGAAGAATGGCTGCATGAAAAAGGTTATCCTGCAGTGCAGACCTTCAACTTTGATTTCAAGCGCTACATTGGCGCACAAATTGGCATTTATAACAAAGAGGGCAAAAAGGTGGGCAAGGTTGACCATCTAAAGAATATTGAACACATCTTTGTCGCCGGTTCTAAAGAACTTGTTTCTGGCGTAGAAGAACATATAGAAGGGGCAATTCATCATGACTAAGTACTCTGCAAGCACTCTGCCGTTAAGTGAAGCGCAGGCAGAAGAGTTACTTGCGCAACATGTGACTAACCCTTCGCAGATAATGCACGCACATGCTGTGCGTGCCACCATGCGCTACTTTGCTAAAAAACATGAAGAAGATGTCGACTATTGGTCGCAGGTTGGACTCCTCCATGATATTGACTACGAAAAGTATCCTGATGAGCACCTAGAGCATACTGAGGAAATGCTGCGCGATGCGGGCTACGACGGCGACTTCATAAATGCGGTTTTGTCGCATGGATGGGGACTCTGTAAGGTTGATATCTGTCCTGACCATGTCATGGAAAAGGTGCTGTATGCAACTGATGAGCTTACGGGGCTTATTACTGCTGCGGTATATATGCGCCCTGATCGAAGCGTGCTTACTATTGAGACGAAGTCAGTCAAGAAGAAGTTTAAGAACAAAAAATTTGCTGCTGGGGTAGACCGCGAAGTTGTTTTAAAAGGCGCAGAAATGTTAGGCATCGAATTGGATGAGCTCATAGGGGAGACCATACTTGCTATGCGTACTGCCGCAGATGAACTAGGCCTCGCCGGCGAAGAATAACCAAGTACATATGAGAAATAGAGGGTACTCTGCACAGTCCTCATACCTAATGAATAGGTTAATATCGTTGACCCTTTATTGCGGAGCGTGCTGAGTACCCTCTATTTCCCATATGACAGTTCCGAACGTGCCTACACACAGAAGAAGCGAATGTTGACTGTGTAACAATGTTTTGTTACACTGAGTATATCGAGATATTGAGAGGGACACATGAATAATTCTGAGCATGAAAATACAAAATTTGAACCTGATTTTCCAGAAGTTAAAGGCGTTGGGTCGGTGAAGGTGGACGGAAATACTGTCTATGACTCGGCAGATGAATTGTCAGAAGCAGTGAAAGAAGTAGACGACTTTTTGTCAGAGACTTTGAATGCTAAAATAAACGCGACTGTAGATGGTGCAGTCAGTGGTGGAGCTGCTACTCCTAGCAGCGATGCAACCTGGGCAAGTACAGAAGTTGCTGCTGATGCATCTGTTGCAAGCAATAGTGCAGGTGCTGCTCATGCCGCTGGTACTGCCAGTGCTACCAGTAACAATACTAGTGCGTCACACTATCCGAATCCAAGCTATAGTCCAGACAAGAGTAGTGCAAAACCACTGTCCTATGCTAACAAGTGGGGACTTTGGATAGGCGTTATCCTCGTTGCTTTGGGAACGTTGATTTTCCTCGATATGCTGTCAGGTGTTATCCCTGCGATGGAAAACATCTTTGGTGGACATTCAGTTTGGCGCTTTTGGCCGCTGCTTATAGTGCTTGCTGGTTTTCTGTTGGCATTTTCTCCGGCAAAGAGTTCACCTGACCCCAGACGAAACGATGGCTTTTCTTTGCTGCGTTTCAGTGAGGGCGCGTTTGTTGCGACCATAGGTCTTGTTTTTCTGGGCAACTCATTGGGTTCTGTGTCGTGGTTTTCTTGGATAGCGCTCATTTCTTTTTGGCCACTTCTTTTGGTTATTGCGGGTCTATCTATGTTGTCATATGCCCTTAAAACTGAGTGGTTTAGTCTAATTGCCTACACGGTGTCGATTCTGGTGTTAGTGTCGGTGGCGAGCTCCATGTGGACAGGAGACGCTGCTTTAGTAGAGCCCTTTATCACGCTGGCAGAATTCGGCAGCTTTAGAGGCATGGATTTGTTCAACATTGGCAGTGAGGTCGGCTCAAACTTTCGCTAATCGCTGATTGTTTATATGACTGCTGCGATTGCTGTGACAAGAAAGGATAAATCTATGACTGATACACATGAAGATAATAATGAACATACCGGTGCAGATTCGGATGCTCAGAAGAGCAGTCATTCCAGTAGCCATTATCCAAGGAATCATCCTGACACTATAGAGGGGCGATCTGCGGGCAATAGTTTTCTCATCATAATTGGGATTGTGCTTATTGCTGTAGGGGCACTAACTTTGTTGCCGTCACTATTAGGGCCTCTTTGGATGCCCATACAGGCAACCATTAGATTTGCCTTGTCGATGTTTTGGCCCGTAGTGCTTATTGTAGTAGGTATTTTCATTGTTCGTGCAGCAACAAATTCAAAAACGAAAGAGAGTGAAAACATTATGGATTTTAGACCTTCAATGCCTCCGCAGGGAACGCGACTAATGCGTTCTCGCAAGAATCGATTGATTGGGGGCGTATGCGGAGGCATAGCAGAATACTTTAATCTTGATCCGAGCATTGTCCGAATTCTTACCGTGATACTATTTTTGATACCTGGAATATCGTGGATTGTGTATGTAATCGCATGGATAATTATTCCTCTTGACAATAGGTAAGGGGACAGCCGGTAAGAGTTCAAGCATCACATTACGCTAGTAAAAACCCCTCGCGACTTCTGTCACGAGGGGTTTTATTTTTTGGTTCAATACTGGCAAAGTGCCAGAAAGAAAGAGCGTATAGCTATTCTACTCTGGTGTATGTTTCTGAATTTCCTTCTGCGTTAGTTAGGGTCAGAGTATCACCATCAACTGAAAATTCTAGCGCGTCAGTTACATTTTGCTCTTCATTGGCGATGCGAATGACTCCTGAATCTTCTGTCCAGTCAAATTCGAGCACGGCAAACCCAATATCGAATGCACCTGTGCCATCTTCATTGAAGGTGTAGGTGGTTTCTCCGTCGCTGTCTCTAAGCCATGTGCCGTAGATGTCATCACTGCCACCGCCACAGCCAACTAGCAGAAATGCACCAACAAGTACCACAGCTAACACCAGAATAAGTTTTTTCACGTTTAATTCCTCCATAATCGTTATTGTCTTTATTAAAAATTTCTCAATATAGTATACCTCTATAGACTGACAGGGGGAATGAGCACCATAATATATGGTAAAATAACCATGCATTATGTTGATTAAATCTAGGAGTTTACTGTGGAAAAAGAAAGAAGCATAGGCCGCTATCAGATTGCTGGTCAGCTGGAGGTTGTATTTGGGTCTAAAGCGGCAGCGTATGTGTTGCTTTTCGTTGAGGCGTACGGGTCAGGCTATGCGTCACAGATTGCCGAAACTTTCGACATTCCGCTCAATGGAGCACAGCAGCAGCTTCGTAAATTTGAGGCAGAGGGAATCCTTGTTAGTTACGCAGTTGGAAGAACGCGAGTTTTTGAATTCAATCCTCGCGGGACTACAGTGCGCAACCTCAGGAAATTCTTAGCTGAAGAGTTAGAATTTCTAGAATCAGAATCAAGTAATCTTCCGGCAGAAGTATACCGTCAGCTTTTCTCACAAAGGAAGCGACCCAGACGAAGTGGCAAACCGCTTAATCCTGTTCCTGAAAGACTTATGAAATGAGTGACATTAGTAAAGATACAACACTTAAAGAGCTTGCAGCCCTTGTAAGTACTGCGCTCGAAAACGCCAATGTTGAAGCAGTGCTTGTTGGTGGTGCAGCGGTGTCTCTGTACAGTGATAATGTCTATCAGACTTATGATTTAGATTTTATAACGCGACACAGTGGAGAAGCAATTTCAAGCGCTCTTGAGCCTCTTGGATTTACACGGAAGGGTAAAGAAAGGCATTGGGAAAATCCTAACACGGAGTTTCTTGTTGAATTTCCAGCAGGCAATTTAAGCTTCGGAGAAACGGATATGCCCATAGAAAGCGCAGGTACTGTGTCTTCATCTCTTGGTACTATTCGCGTGATTACACCAACACAGTCTGTCATGGACCGAATGGCTGCCTATATTCACTGGGGAGATAACCAGTCTCGCGAACAGGCGGTAATGGTTATTCAAAACAATCCTATTGACTGGGAGATGTTCTACAGCTGGGCAAAGTCAGAAAAAATTGATGTATCTGTGATTGATAGCCTACGTTATAAATAGCAAGCAAAAATTAACAAAGGTGAGCAGAGTTGCGGTGCTGCTCACCTTTGTTAAATATGAACTGAATTCTAAGTATTCAGCACGTCATTCACTTAAGCAGCTTCAGTTACGCCTGCTTTGCGCATTTCATCTAGTTCTAGATTTCTTTCATCAAGCGCCTTCTTTAGCAGCAGTGTTAGCACTATGGCTACGACCATCATTGCTGCACACACCAGATAGGTAATTAAGAAATCGCCTTGTATCTCAAAGAGGATATCAGCAATATTAGGTGCAATCAAGCCTGCTACTGCATATGCCATGTACATGATTCCGTAGTTAAAACCATAGTTCTTGAGGCCAAACTGGTCGCCCGTAAGTGCTGGGAACATGGTCAAGAATACTCCGAAGCACAGTCCAACGAGCGCAAAGCCTATGACGAGTAACCAAACACTTTGGAACCAGAAAAACGCTAGCATAGTTCCCATTTGTAAAACAATTGCAATCAGTAAAGTATTAATACGTCCGATTTTGTCTGAAAGACTTCCGCCGGCGATACGTCCCGCAGTGTTAATAACCGCTACAAAGCTGATAAGGAATGTTCCGATAGCAATCAGTCCCAAGAAGGAATAATTTGCACCTTCTAGTACTCCACCTGCTTCTAGTTGAACATTTGCAATATGAGCAATGTTACCCAACATCATAAGACCGATTGACGCTACCAATGCAAAAGTGGCAAACATTAAATAGAATACGCGTGTCTTAAGCATTGCTTTAAAGTCGAAGTCGATAGGAGCTTCTGTAACTGCCGCTCCTGCAAGATTCTTTGGTTCGGCTGGAACAAATCCTTCAGGAGGATTAGTAACGAACTGAGCAAAGATAAAGCTGACTATTGCAACACCAACACCGAGGTACATAAAGGTTTGTTCAATGGTAAAGTTACTCAGCAACCATCCCGTGACCGGTGCATAAATAACTGAAGCGAGCGCAAAGCCGCCCAATACCATACCGCCGATAAGTCCTTTTTTGCTGGGGTGATACCATTTTAGACCGCAGGGCAGTACACTGCCGTAGCAAAATCCAATACCGAGACCAGTTAACACACCAAAGGCAAGAGCAATGCCAATTGGGCTACCATAAACAGGCAAGTAGCCATATCCCTCGACGTAATTGTAGGCACCTGCGAGTAGCGAAGGACCTTCGCCCAGTACTCCCGTTAAGATTCCTGAAAGCATGAGACCTGCACCGACCATGAGGCCACCAGCAGTAGCGACCCATCTGGGACCAAACTTGTCTTGTAGTCTACCGCCGATTAGTGCACCCGTTGCAAAGAACACTAGTACAAGGGTGAAGGGTAGACCTGCTTGTGTAGAAGACCAATTCCACTGTTCAGGATTGAGCAACTCTACTCTTAATAGGCTCCACACATACAGGATTTGAATGGTTAGATTAACCAATACACACGCCGCCAATACTACAGCGGGGTTTTTTAAGCCTGAGACCTTTGTCATGCTTATTCCCTCTCTTTTAATAATCTTCTTCCCCTGAAGATTTTATATTGACAGTTCTCATTATACATTTCTTACCTAGGGTTATGTTGGAAAAAACTGTAGGGAAGATGTGATACAAAAGAGCCTTTTTTGTGCCTTTGATACGAGACACACTATGACTCATTTTGCCAATGCGGTAAGATTGGGCTTGTAAAAAATTTATACAAATGAGTGGAGAATTGGAAAGGCTGGTTGAAAACAGCAATGATTTGTTCAAAGTGCGGAATGCAATGTATAGAAGGTACGCAATTTTGTGCGGCGTGTGGAACACCAGTTCCAGCAACTAGTAATCAGGGGGAGTTTGTCCAAAGCCCTCAGATGCAATTTGGCAGTGAACAGCCGCAGGTTCCTGATACGAGCGTGCAGCAACAGCTCACCTATCAAGCAATCAGCCCGCCAGAAAAGAAGAATATGTCTACAGGGGCGCTTGTTGCTATTGTTATTGGGATAATAGCCCTCTTTGGACTGTGTTGTACGATTGCCACCTTTGGATTTATCGGATTTTTAGATGAAATTGCCAACGAGGTGAACTCGGGCTCGATGAGTGATATACGTCCTTTGGATGTAGACACTTTAGGCAACAATGCGCTGCAAGACCTCTTTGATTCCCGCGCACATCACTATAACTTTGCTCATGTAGATTTGCCGACATCTTTCTTCGTGGATCCAGAATGGATCGTTGACGAATTCGCACTTGCTTATGGCACAGAGTGGCAAGATGAATTCGTCCTTAACCAGTGGAATTTAAGTGGCAATAGATTGTCTAACGATGAATTTATGTCGCCCGATGGCTTGGCTGTTCACGTAGTCGAAGACAGGGGGTTGACGATTGTTGTGGTGACTATGCCGCCAGCAGAAAGAGTGCCAGAAGCAATCTATGTTGCGATGGTATATGACCGTGAAGCAGGAACTTCATATTATTTCACCCTTGAATATTCTTTCGGAGATTCGACTATGTTCTGTGCTTGGTTTGCAAATAGAACGAGGCAAAACTTTGGAGAAGGTACACCAGCAGGTGACATAGACGCCTTCATCGACAGAGTAATTGAACACCTCAATTAAGCGTGAAGGTGTGAAAGTAGTAGGCGAGTGCGATATTTGCACACATAAAAGGAAAATGACGTATACTAGATAGGTTGTTTTAAGTACCCGTGACTTCGCAGTGCGCTGACACCAGCGGCTTGCGCAGTTTCGGGCGGATAGTTTGCTTACTAAAAAAGGTGCTGTGGCAGGCATGGACGCACTCCACAAAAGAAGCAAACAGAAAAGGATAGGTGTAAAATGCCTTTGACAAAAGAGGTAAAAGAAGCAATTATCGCCGAGTACGGCAAAGATGCAAAAGATTCTGGTTCTGCAGAGGTTCAGATTGCGCTTTTGACGCAACGCATTAAAGACCTGACAGAGCATCTGAAAACTCACAAGCATGATCATCATACTCGTCGTGGTCTTTTGAAGCTGGTTGGTCAGCGCAAAAGGTTGCTGAACTACGTGAAGAATCGTGACATCGAAGGATATCGTGAGCTTATCGCAAAGCTAGGCATTCGAGGATAGTAAGTACACTAGACGGCGCAGCTTAGCGTCGTTTGGCTTTAAGGAGGACAGGCGGGGGCCTGTTCTTGTCAGAAGAAGAGATTGGAATTTATTTTGACTAAGATAGTCGAGACTTTTGAGCTGTTTGGCAAAGAGTACACTTTTGAAACCGGTGAACTTGCCAGACAAGCAGGCGGTGCTGTATTGGTACGCCAAGGAGACACCGTTGTATTGGTAACTGCGACTGCAAGTAAAGAAGCAAAGGACTTTGACTTCTTTCCGCTGACAGTCGATTTCGAAGAGCGCATGTATGCAGCAGGTAAGATTCCTGGAGGCTATATCAAGCGCGAAGGACGTTCGAGCGAGAAAGCTACGCTAACTGCGCGTATGATTGATAGACCAATCCGTAGTGCCTTTGCTGATGGCTTTCGCAATGAAGTTCAAATCATCGCAACAGTGCTTTCGGTAGACCATGTTCACCAGCCTGATGTGATTTCTATTATGGGTGCAAGTGCGGCTTTGCTGGCTGCTGGCATTCCTTTTGAAGGGCCGTTGGCTGGCGTGCGTATTTGTCGCGGTGCAGACGGCGAGTTCATGGTTAATCCTACCTTTGAAGAAGCTGCAGAAAGCGACCTTGACCTAATCGTCGGCGGGTCAAAAGATGCGGTTTATATGATTGAAGCAGAAGCTGATGAAGTCAGCGAAAAAGACATGCTAGAAGCTCTTGTGTTTGCACAAGAGGCTATCGCGCAATTCTGTGAAGTACAAGAGCGCTTTATTGCAGCCCTTGCACCTACGGCACTTGAATTCGCGATTGACACAGCACCAGAGTGGATTGCTCCACGTGTAGCTGAAGCTGGCGGTCGCGCTAAAATGGACGAAGCACTGCGCAATCCTGACAAGCACACACGTATGGACAATGTCGCAGCAGTTAAGGACGAGCTGCTAACGCTGTTTAGCGAAGAAGAGCTTGAAGAAAGCGGTAAGTACATCAAGGCAGAGCTAAAGTCACTGGAAAAAGAGACTATGCGCGCTATGGTACTTGACGAAGGTGAACGTGCTGACGGTCGTGCAACTGATGAGATTCGCCAAGTCGACTGTGTTGCAGGATTCTTGCCACGTAGTCATGGTGACGGGCTCTTTACGCGTGGTCAGACTCAGGTGCTTTCAATCGCAGCTTTGGGCATGCTTTCAGAAGGGCAGCGCCTAGACACGATTGACCCGCAAGAAACAAAGCGCTATATCCATCATTACAACTTCCCGCCATACAGTACAGGTGAAACAGGCTTTATGCGCGGACCTAAGCGTCGTGACATCGGTCACGGGGCTCTAGCAGAAAAGGCGATTATTCCGGTACTGCCAGATGAGGAAACGTTCCCGTATGCGATTCGTATCGTTTCAGAGGTGCTAGAGTCAAACGGCTCATCATCGATGGGTGCTGTTTGTGGCTCGACGCTCGCACTGATGGACGCTGGTGTGCCGATTACAGCCCCTGTGTCAGGTATTGCAATGGGACTCATCAAAGAGGGCGACCGCATGGCGATTCTTTCTGATATCCAAGGACTGGAAGACTTCCTAGGCGACATGGACTTTAAAGTGGCTGGTACGCCAAATGGCATTACCGCACTGCAGATGGACAATAAGGCAAAGGGTCTATCGCTCGACATTTTGACGCGTGCTATTAGCCAGGCGAAAGCAGGGCGCGCACATATCCTTAGCAGAATGCTTGAGGCTATCGAAACTCCACGTGAAGAAATGTCAGAGCATGCTCCGCGCATTATTACCATAAAGATTCCTGTGGACAAGATTCGTGACGTCATTGGTAGCGGCGGTAAAGTTATTCGCGCACTACAAGAAGAAACCGGCGCAAACATCGACATTCAAGAAGACGGAACGATTTTCGTTGCGAGTAAAGACTTGGGTGGCGAAGAAGCCTGTCGTCGCATTAACGCTATTGTAAAAGATCCAGAAGTAGGCGAAGTCTATACAGGTCGCGTTGTAGCGATTCAGGCTTTCGGTGCTTTTGTAGAGCTATCTCCAGGCAAAGACGGGCTGCTACACATTTCTCGCATTGCAAATGGGCGCATTGACAAAGTTGAAGATGTGCTTGATGTGGGCGACGAAGTGCAGGTAGAAGTTCTAGAAATTGATGACCGTGGCAAGATCTCACTTGACCGCTTAGATAAGCCAGATGCTCCTGCGGGAAGCGGCGGCGGTAGCAAAGGCGGGGGAGAGCGTCGACCTTCAGATGGAGGCGGCGGACGCGACAATCGTGGTCCCCGCGGCGGCGGAGGTCGCGACGGCGGTAACAGAGGGAATCGCGGCAAAGGTGATAGCGGCGATGACCGACGTCCTCGCAGACGCTAAAGCACTTAACGCTTAACGTGTGATTTTTGGGCACCTGCAAAGGTGCCCGCTTTTTGTTTGAACTGTCGCAAATTTTGCGACAATTGAGTTGCAAAAATTAAGGAAACCCCGGAGGAGGTACTTACGCACCTTTCGGGGGTTTCTACGAAAGGAAGCAGCGGAGTAGGTAACTAACGTACCTTTCGGCTGCTTCGTATACTAGTTTAACAAATTCGTCTAATCAATTTCAAGCACAATTCCATGACGATTGATGAACAAGATTCTGTTCAATCCCCTCATTTCGTGAAGCCATTTGGATAGCTCTCGTTGGATTGCTTTATCTGGAATCTTTTTCATTCTGCGAGAATCAAACACCACATTACCACTTTGCCATCTGGCTTTCTTGAGGTTACGTTCAATGATTTTCTTTGAGCTTCCCGTTGGTGCTTTAAACTCCCACCTAACACCGTCGACAAAAGCGTCAGCACTGGTTTTACGTTCTTGGTCACTTTTGCGGATAAATCTAACAGTAAAGCCTGCGGCAGCTAAGGCTTGAGCTGTCTTTAGCTCATGCGCCCAAACGTTGACTCCATTAGGAATAATTATTTGTCCAGTCTGCCTTTTCACGGCTGTTATGCTAGCAAACAAGGGTTAAGCGAAACTTAAACCAGAGTTAAAGGAAGATTAAAGAATTTGAAAAGACTGACGAATTTAAGAAGAGTGAAATTTGACGGGGGGGGGGGGCAATATGCAATACTTATTAATCAGGGAAACAATCATACAATTGCATAGAAACGGGGAGGATCGCCATGAACGTTAAAGATCGACTTAAGTCGAAACGTTATTTTCTACCAACCGTGCTCGTACTGCTTTTCGCAGTGGCTTTAGTAGCAACAGCTTCAGTTACGGGGGTTTTTGCGACGCAAGCAGTAGGAGCAACCACTGCCCAATCCGCTACCTATCAAGAAAGAGGCCTTATAGGCTTTGAAGGCGACTATGCACTAAGCAGTGACGATAGCCCCGTAAGTGTAATCGTCACTTTTGAATCTCAGCCAGCAGCAGTACAAATTCATGATGCGCAAATCGAAGGCAGATCTCTTTCGGAAAGTGCTGCAGAGCGCGCTGTTGAGGATGACCATAGTCTCTTTAGGCAAGAACTATCCGCACTCTTTTCCAATGTAGAAGGAGCTCGAACAGCTCCAACTTATGAAATTCTGTGGGAGTACCGATTTGCTCTTAACGGGGTAAATATAGTTCTGCCCTCTAACATGGTAGAAGAAGTTGCTAGCTTTGATAGTGTTAGAGCGATATATCCAGACTTTATACTGGAACTTGAGCAGCCCCCAGTAGTTGAGCAAGTTGATATTGATGCTCTTGTTTACGAGGCAAGGGCAGACAGAAATCCAGTAGGTATGGCAGCAGGGAGAGCTGCTATGCGAGCAGATGACCTTCATGCCCTTGACTACAGAGGTGAAGATGTAGTCATTGTTATGCTTGATTCAGGCATCAATTATGAGCACCCTGCTTTCGAAGGCGCTTTTCTAACCATTGAAGAAATGCAGGCTCGTGGTGTAAATATTAACAATGATTATGGGGTTAACATTGATGGCACCTATTACTATCTAGGTCGCAATTTTTTACAAGGACCTTTTGAGCAGCCCATCAACAATCCAAGTGAAGTTCGTCCAGGAGTTCCTCTTGCTACAACTCCCACTACTGCTGGTGGCACCAACCACGGAACTTTTGTTGCAGGAATAATGCTTGGTCGCGACACAGGAGGGTCTGGCTCTGTTTTAGGTATTGCACCAGAGGCAAGACTTATCACTTATCGTCTTTTGAATCGCACCCAAGATGCATCAGATGTGGCCACAGGCAGTATGACAGCATCTATGGAGCGAGTAGTTATTGATAGGGCTGATGTTGTAAACATGTCGTTTGGTGTTATGAATAATAATGCAAATGCGCCACAATCTATAATCGTCAATAATGTTATGTTGGCTAATCCCAACATGGTATTTATTGCTGCAGGTGGAAATTCTGGTCCAGATCCTTTTACCGTTACGACTCCAGGTCCTGGAAGCAAATACATAACTGCAGCAAATATAAATATTGGAACTACGACCAATCTTCCCACTAATGTATTGTGCTCTAGTCAGTGGACTGTTAATAACTCTTCTTCAAGAGGACCTGCAGCTCAAAGTTTTGAAATAAAGCCAGAATTGGGTGCACATGGGACAAATGTGTTTTCTACTTTTCCCATATGGCCAGAGGATTGTGATTACGTAACAGGACAGATTAACTATGGGATAGCAAACGGTACTTCTGCAGCTGCTCCTCAAATTGCAGGTGCTGCTGCTTTGCTTGTAGATCATAGTCGCCAAAGCGGCAACCAGTGGTCAGCTAACGAGATTAAAACAAGAATGATGAATACAGCTCAGCCTTTCGGAGAAAATACTTCTCAAGAGATTAGCGTATTTGATACAGGGGCAGGATTTGTAGATGTGTATGCAGCAATGCGTGCCGATGCAAATGTGGCAGTGCATTTTGATAGAGTTATGCACGGATGGGTATTTGGGGAATTCATTCCTCAAAACTTTACCACAACAGAAACAGGCTCTTTCAGCTTTGGTAACGTAGGCAATTTGGGAGACACATGCACACTTTCATTGCTCTCAGAACCGTCGCCCAATATAAGAACCCTACAAGCATCTATTACTAACAATGCGGACGTTGGGCGTACTTTTGCTTTTGACTACCATTTCATAAATAATCCTGAATACTCAATGGCTCTTACTTTTTCTCATGATGCGTGGATATGGGTGGGACCGGGAGAGACTGCAGAATTCAGTGTGACGGCCTCAGTAGGGAATAGAGAGGGCAGTGTTATTGAAGAAGGCTTCTTTGAAGGATATATCTATGTTCGGGCAAACCCTTTTATTCGATCTGCGGATTGCTGCTGTGAAGAATTTACTGCTAGACTACCCTTTGCACTGGTAAATGAAAATACCATTGAGGTACCAGCGTATCGACTAAGTTTTCATATATGTGGTTGCTGCGGGACTAGTAGGCGATATTATATGTCGTGCATTAACGTGCCTTATGGAGAAAATATTCTTGATTTCCTTACAAGGCATCACGAAGGGTTTTCTACCGACAACATCATATGTGCTACGGGGAGATTTTTTACCGGGTGGGACTTTCTTTATAGGTGTAGTCATTCCAATACATTTATTCATGTACCTTTAGAAGAAAATACCACAATGCCGGCGGGAAGTGCTCAAATTATCCCTCGCTGGGGAAGTGGGCATGCGGTACAGGTATCTGCAGGAACATACCACAATTTAGTGATAGACAGCGCGGGAACTCTTTGGACTTGGGGAAGAAACAATTATGGCCAGCTTGGATTAGGTGACGCTATTGATAGGGATATCCCTATTCGAGTTCCAGATGAAGGAATGAGTGGCTACGGATGGACAGAGATATCAGCAGGCAAATATCACTCTGTCGGCATTCGCGATGACGGAAGTCTTTGGGCTTGGGGAAGAAATAATTACGGGCAGCTAGGAACTGGAAGTACTAGCGCGACCCCTGCGCTCAGCCCTGTGCAAGTTTCTACCTCTGAGATGACTGGCGAAGGGTGGCAAAAAATATCAACAGGCGACTATCACACTTTGGCAGCGCAGAGTGGTACTTTGTGGGTTTGGGGAAGAAACAATTATGGTCAGTTGGGGCTGGGAGATACCCTAGATAGAGCTGTTCCAACCAAAATATATGCACTTGGCACTCAGCTTTGGGCATGTGCGATGGCCGCAGGCGGTTCTCATTCCGCGATTAGCTTTGGTGGAGAATTGTGGGTATGGGGATCTAATGATCGCGGTCAACTCGGCCTGGGTGATTTTACCGATCGATTATTGCCTGTCTCAGTTCCTGCGCCAAATTACCCTTACGGCCACTGGGAGTGTGTAACGGCTGGTTCACGACATACGATAGCGAGGCAAGGCGATGACCTTTGGGCTTGGGGTGCTAATGACCAGGGTCAACTTGGTATAGGGTCTCTTTCTCAGTCAGTTCCAATTCCCACCAAAGTGTCTTCTGCAAGAGTAAGCGGAGATGCATGGATATCGCTAGATGCAGGCGAATATCATACCGTTGCGACGCGCTGGGATGGGTCACTGTGGGCGTGGGGAAGTGGGAGCGATAATAGGTTGGGCATGCAAAGTGCTCTTCCAGTGACTACACCCACTCGAGTACAGCCAACAACTGGCACTGGGATGCCGCGAATGTCAGCAGGAGGGTCACATTCGCTTGCAATTGGCTATGATGGGTCGATATGGACTTGGGGAAATAATGATTTTGGACAATTGGGTGTAGGTGACACGGCACAGCACTTAGGACATAACGCTGTGTTATCGCTGGTAAGGTATGACGAGTAGTGTGCTCGGTCTGTTTTTAGACTTTTGTTCGGGCATCCTTGTGGGTGCCCGAACCAATTTTGGTAACGTAAGAGGAGGAGATTGACCAATCTGACGAATGGCAAGTGCTTCTGTCACAGTATCTTGTGGTGTGAGTGTAGGCAAATACCCTATATTGGGTAGGTGCATTTTGAGGGCCGGGGAGTTCAAGTTTGTAGTGCGAAGTGAAGTAAATGTGTGCAAATTAAGGATTTAGTATTATAGGAGTATCAATAGATTGACTTTTTGCAGAGTCTTTTTGTATTCTATTACGTGATGTGTGGTAAGTATTGACCAATTTGTGTGGTGAGGGACAGAAGTCCCACAAAAGTGAGGTAACTAAATATGAATGTAAAGTCAGGCACTTTTTTGTCGAGATGGATGTTTAAGATTTTACTGGCATCCCTTCTTGGAATCTTTCCAATTGTCGCAATAGCGTTTATTACCTATGCGTCAGATGCTACGTATGATGCGTATGCGGAAGCGGAAGCTTCACCAATCGCAGAGTTTGTCCAAAGCTCTCCACTGCAAGGAGTCCTTGCAAATCCGAGTGAAGACTTCGGCCTTTCTGCAGAAACAACCATTGCAGCTCCTGCAGCTACAGGTGAGTACATTGGGATAGCTCCTACAGTTGCTGCTGTGGCTGAACTTACCAAAATACTGCGTACGCCAGCAGATGAGCCAACACCAAATCTAACTTTTAGATTCAATGCGGTGCGTCATAGCTTTAATGGAGACACTGGTGCAGTAGGACAAGTTCCTCAGCTTGGAACTGTCATAGACGGAGTAGGCACCTTTGACTTAAATATTAACGCCACTAATGGCTCACCCAGCACTGCTGGAGGTATTACGACTCTTACACGCGCTATTAACATTTTGGAAGGCATAGACTTTGGTCTTCCTTTGCCGGTGGGCGTTTATGTGTGGCACGTATATGAAGTGGCAGAATCATCAGGCGTTAATGCTTTGGACGGACGCTCAGCTGTTCAATATTCACCAGCAATTTATGCGCTGACGGTATCCGTTACCGGAACAACAGCCCCCACAAGAGCAGTCGCTATAACTTTTGCAGCTATTGAGCAGGATTTGTTTGCACCTGTTGGTGCTCCTATGTATGCGTGGGGTCTTAACGCTACAGGTCAATTGGGAACAGGCGATCAGACTAGACGTGAAGTTCCCACAAGAATAGGAACTGCTGAAAATTGGGTAGCTCTTTCTTCTGCAGCTAACGCATCTGCAGCGATTAACGCTGAAGGACATCTCTATGTATGGGGTAATAACAGAAATCACGTTGGGATGGGACGTGGAGGTACAGCAATAGATGCTCCAGCTGCTGCACCGCGCATCTTGACGCCAGAAAGACTGTTTATGCCTAATGAAAATCCTGCTGATCCTGATACCTGGCACAGTTGGGCAATGATTGATGTTGCTGGATCAACCCCAGGTGTTCGCATGCTTGCCCTCACTGATGACGGACAACTTTGGGCATGGGGTATAAACCGTGCTGGGCAACTAGGTATTGGTACTACTGGCATTGGCAGTAGTACAGGTACTCCTCAGCGAGTCAGAGCAGACTTAGAGTGGAAAACCGTATCAACAGTATCATTTTCACCTGGCTTTGACGCGTCGGTACAGTGCTTTACCTTGGCTATAACCACAGATGGACACATGTATTCATGGGGTAATAACAGAAACAGCCAATTAGGTAGAGGCGGCGGACAGACTGGTGTTCCTGCAAGAGTAAATCCTTCTAATACAGGAAATACCGAATGGAGAAGAGCAAGAGCAGCTGGCGACGGTACAGCCTTTGCGATATGTATGGATGGAAACCTCTACTCTTGGGGCAATAACAGTGGAGATCAACTGGGACGCCCAGGTGGTACTACCGCAACTCCTACCAGAAACCTCCTGACATTCCCTGCTACTGCAGACCCAGTAAACGAATGGGTAGATGTAACCCAGCAGGTAAACACTCCGCAAACTACTATGGCACTTACTGATGACGGAAGAATCTTTACCTGGAATCCAGGTACGGCTACTACTGCTACTGCTACTAGAGGCCTTGGACGTCCTGCGAATGCAGCCAATCCTACTAACAGAGCTAGCCAGGTGGGCACTGCTAGCGATTGGGTGTATATTGGAAGTGGTAATGCGCACGGGCTGGCCATTAACAGCGCGGGTAGGCTGTATACGTGGGGTCTTAATGATGAGGGTCAATTGGGATTAGGCGCAACTGGCAACACAGGTGCAATGCCTGCTGAAAATGCAGCTCCACGCTTTGCTTTGCAAACCTTTGGTCTTGAGGGTATTTCTCAGACAGGATCAGGTTCGCACTCGATGGCGCTGATTAGAACAGATCCTATGACCTTTACCAACATTTACTCGGTTCAGCATCCAAATCCGATAACAGTGCAAGGTGCTAACTTCACAAAGAACTTGCGCGAACTTACCAGAACGCCGCAACAAACAGGTTCTTCGCTGTCCTTTGACTTTGCAATACAAAGGTATAGCTTTAATGGAAACACAGGTGCTAGCTATGTAGCTAACCTGCCAGCACTAGGTATTACTCCTTTTGTAGGCGGAACCTATACGCTCAATCTGCCGATGAATCAAGGAATTGTCAATGCAACTCATGCAGGTGGTGTGACAACACTGGCACGAACAGTGAACGTTCTAGCAGATATACAATTTAGTAATCCTGGTGTCTATGTATGGCGCATAAGTGAAGTTTCAGGTTCATCTGGTGTAACTGCACCAGCACATATGGCCTACTCGCCTGCGGTGTATTACCTAACAGTGACAATCACTGAGACCGGAACAGGTCCTGGAAACACAACACTTACGGGTGCTGTGACAGTTACAGTAGGTACAGCAGATGTACCACCGGCTGCAGCAAACACCATGACCTTTACTAACACGCATACGACTACAAGTACTCTGAACGTTTCAAAGGCCGTTAGCGGTGGCTCGATGCCTGCTGGACAACAGTTCCCGTTTACGGTAGCTATCACAGGTTCGGTGCTCTGTCCTGCTAATGCAAGCTTTACGGCAAGAGTTTATACTGCTGCTACCGGTGGTGGCGCATCAACCTTTGTAAGAGATGAAGTCTTTGAAAGTGGGGATCCGCGCACTATCAACATAGAGGGTGGACAGTACTTTGTGTTCAACACTATTGCAGAAGGTGCTACCTTTAACGTTACTGAAGCTGTCCCTGCTAGCTGGTCAGGCTCGGTTGCGATAGTTGTTGGTGGCACAACAGTAACACCAGCAGTACCTGATGTAGCAGTAGGCGACACTAACAGAAACCTCAGCACAGGAAACCGCATTATCGGTGCAGGTACAAACTCTGCTGCCTTTGCTAATGTTCATCACTGGGAAATTCCAACAGGGCTGACAGTAGGCACTGATGGTACGTGGATTATCATAGCGATTGCTGTGGCAACAGTGCTAGGTGCATCTGTTGCGACAAAGACTGCTCTGCAAGGTGCAGCTCCCGTTGCAGCAAGCACTGCGTTCATTGGTCAGTCTGCTCAGTATGTAAGCAATGCTGGAAAGACAGCATTTAGACGAGCAGAGTCTTTTATCTTAAAGGGATTAGGTAGGTAAAGAGTAAACACACACTTTTTATCTAAAGTATAGATACGAAGAAAAAACCTGCAGGAATCCTCACGTTGCCTGCAGGTTTTTCTTTGTCTTAATTGTTGTGACACTTCTGTCAGCACGCTCATTTCTTATCCGCTACACTGGTGAACATGGAAAATAACACTACTGATACTACTTCTAATACTACTTATGAATTTTTTGCTACCTGCGGGCGTGGGCTCGAAGGACTGTTGGCTGATGAGCTGCGCGCGCTGGGAGCTGCTAGAATACGACCGCTGAGCAATGGCGTTGCCTTTTTTGGCAGCATTGCAGACGGTATGCGTGCTTGTTTGTGGCTGCGCACAGCTAGTCGTGTGTTGCTTATCATAGGCCGTGTCCCTGCAGCAGATTCAGATACGCTGTATAACAGCATGTATCAGATACCGTGGGAAAAACACATTGACGCAGAGTCGAGTTTTGCTATAGACGCTTACGGGCGCAACGATAACCTACGCAACAGCCAATTTATTGCCGTTCGCTCAAAGGACGCAATCGTTGACCGCATTCGCAGCAAAGACCCAGAGGGCAGACGTCCAGATATTGCGCGCGAACGACCAAATGTGTTGATAAATATAAACCTTCGAGGGGACAAAGCAACTATTGCCCTTGATATAAGCGGAGAGCCTTTGCACCGCCGCGGATATCGTACAGAAAGTCGCGCCATTGCAGCCCCCTTAAAAGAAAACCTTGCTGCTGCCATGTTGTTGGCTGTTGGTTGGGATACACAGTGGGGTACTGACAGCAGTGGGGCAGGCACAGGACAGGCTACGCCTTATCTGATTGACCCTTTCTGTGGTTCAGGTACGATTGTGCTGGAAGCAGCACTTATTGCCGCTGATAGAGCACCAGGACTTCTGCGTGATTACTGGGGCTTTTCTGGCTGGTTGGGCTACGACGAAAATCTTTGGTTTGACTTACTTGACGAAGCTGACGCGCGCGCTGAAAAAGGTGCAGAAGCCTTGTCAGGGCTTGCAACGCCTGCAATTGTAGCAGGGGATAGTGATGCGAAATCACTGCAGGTAGCTGCCGAAAGTGCAAAGCGCGCTAATCTATCAGGTTATATCAACTTTAAAGGGTGCCTTGTGCCAGACGATGTTCAGAAGATAGCAGGCATTCAAGGACAGAAGTTCCTTGTCACCAATCCGCCTTATGGTCAGCGCCTTTCATCAGAGGCGCAATTGCCTGCAGTGTATGCAGAGTTGAGCCAATTTGTTCGCACGCTTACCGGTGGGGAAGTCAGCACTAGCTCTGTTGCGATTATTACGCCTGACAGCCTGTCAGAAACCTACATTAATAATGTTGTTGGACAGACTCCCTCAAAGCGCCTGAAGGCAATGAATGGTCCCATTGAGTCTGACATTCGTGTTTGGACGACTGGTGTAGACAGCGAAGAAGATTCTTCGACTGCGTCTCAGAATGACAGGGGTGATGAGGACGGTAAGGGCAAGCAGGGCGACCACGTTGTGGATGCGACTTCTTTTGCTAATCGCCTTGCAAAGATGGCAAAACATCGCGGGAAGTGGGCACGCAGGCAAGGAATAAGTTGTTACCGCGTGTACAATGCAGATTTGCCAGATTTCAACGTAGCAATTGACTTGTACCAGGGTGCAGAGGGCACAAAAGACGAGGGCAAGAGTTGGCTACACATTGCAGAATATAAGGCTCCTAAAGGGATAGATGCAGGGCTTGCGCTCGCGCGTCTTGCAGAGGTGTTGCGAATCGCACCTACAGAGTTTGACCTGCGCTCGCAAGATGTGTTCTTGAAGCGCCGTGAGCAGGCGAAAGGCGGTTCGCAGTATCATCAAAAGGCTAGTGATGCCGACAGTAAGTCGTCAGGCGTTTACCAAATTAAAGAAGGCGGTTTGAGATTCGAGGTTGATTTGGCGTCAAAGCTTGATACGGGCATCTTTTTAGACCACCGAATCGTGCGAGGCATGCTGCGCGAGAAGGCGTCTGGGCGCGACTGCCTGAACCTTTTTGCTTATACGGGGACTGCAAGCGTTTATATGGCAGATGGTGGTGCAAAAAGCGTTACAACACTTGATTTGTCTAGTACGTATTTGGAGTGGGCACAGCGCAATATGGAACTTAACCGGTTTACTCGAAAGCGCGATTTGTCACTAGTCTTTGAGCGCGCAGATGCCATTCGCTGGCTGTCTGAGCAACGTGCCTTAAGAAAGCCCAGTTATGACTTGATTTTTGTTGATGTGCCAACTTTTTCTAACTCGGCAAAGATGGGGAAGAAGACTTGGGATGTCCAGCGCGACCATGTGGAGCTACTTATCGATGTATCGCGCCTGCTAAGGCATGATGGAGAAGCGATTTTCTCTACCAATTTACGAAACTTTAAGCCAGACGTAGAGGCTCTTGCCAAAGCGCGCGTTGGCTTGGAAAACATTAGCAAGCTGACCGTACCTGCAGATTTTGAACGTGCGCCTAACGTTCATCATTGCTTCATTGTGCGAAAGCTTCCTATGTAGGATAATTGACGCTATGTTTGCAGATAAATACAATTTAACGTTTGAAGAAAACATTTTTTTAGCCAAAAAGAATATTACACGTAGCGTTTGGGCAGGTGTACATCTTGAAGGCTTCAACATGACTTATCCAGAAACTGAAACAATACTTAATCACGGAAAATTAAAGAATGCTGACCCCGATGCGGTGATTTGTGCCAATAATCTAAAGCGCGGGTGGAGGTTTTTGCTCAACAACATAGGAGAAGACGCTCCTCCTCTTGATTTTAGTTATATGTCTACCCTTAATGAAATTGTTGCTGCAAATGATTCGCTTGACCCTGGCGAATTGCGAACGGGTGAAGGTGGCATTGTAGGAACAAATTATAAGCCGCCTGTTAAGGCAAGGGATGAGATTGAGGAAGGGCTTGCAGACATTTTAACTATTGGATCTGCAACTGAGCGAGCAATTTCTTTATTCTTGTGGGGCAGTAAAGGTCAATTTTTCTGGGACGGTAACAAGCGAACCTCCATTTTGACCCTCAATAGAATACTTGTTGAAAATGGTGCAGGGCTACTGCAGATTACGCCAGATAACCTGGAAGATTTTCACGTAGCTCTGCATGATTACTATGAAAATGACAATCGTGAAGATCTAAGAGCTTTTCTATATGATTCGGCCATTACCGCTGGAGACTTTTCACACAAAACAGTGAAAGCTTCTTTGTGAGGAATAGCGATTCCTTTGCGTGCAGCACTACGCGCAGGTGATAAACTTATCTTATGAGAAACCCTTTCTATATGAAACATGTCGCGCAACTGGTTAATGCTTTTGTTCATGTGGACACTATTATTGACGATGTCGAATGTGCTAATGGCACGATAGAGTATATGCAGTTGCAGGAACTTTCTGCCATTTCCAAAGAATTGTTGCCAGTTATTGACACTATGCCTTTGCCCATGTCTGCAAAGCAGGCAGCGCGAAATGTTGGTGACTTCTTTTATCTGGTGCAAGATTTAGCGGATAAAGCTTTGGCTAAAGCTGGCGAGATGACGGTGCCAACGGTGCGGGAAGTGCGCAAATATAGCGACGACCCCTATGGCTCTGACATTATTTTGGACGCTGAGGCGATGGAAAAGGTATATCTCTACCGCGAAAAGGCGCGAGAAACACTGCGTAAAACTGCAAATACCTACGGACAGTCTTGCGAGAAACCCTTTAGCTCACAGTAGCTCAAGCCCGCTGACTTTTTAAGCCGAAAAAGCAGCTCTACTCAGGAAAATCCATCAAAAACGAATCTACTGTCTTTTGCAGTCTATCTGCGTCTGCGTCTACAAAAGTTAGGTGACCTATTTTACGGTCTCGAATGTTTTCATCTTTACCATATAGATGCAGCTTGCCGTCAGCATATGCAGGAGTCTGCCATTGCGCCAGTGCATAATCAAAGTGTTGTCCCAATAGATTTACCATTATAGAAGGACGTACAATCTGTGGCTCAACTAAGGGTAGACCACACACTGCACGCAGGTGCTGTTCAAACTGAGACACGTTGCAGGCATCAATAGTTAGGTGACCAGAGTTATGAGGTCTGGGCGCCATTTCGTTTACCAATATCTCGTCACCTACGACAAACATCTCAATTGCAAGCGTACCTACCAGGTCGAGCCTTGCCATGAGTTCTTTTGCCAGGGCGTGTGCTTTTGCAGCGAGCTCATCAGACACTTCAGCGGGAATGGTTGTTAGGTGTAGTATGCCATTTGCATGGTCGTTCTCAAAAATAGGGAAGGTCTTAACTTCGCCTGTGGTGCTGCGAGCGACGATGACCGATATTTCCTTGTCAAAGGGAACAAAGCCCTCTAGAATGCATTCAGCATTTTGTATGACATCTAAGGCCATAGGTAGGTCTGCTTCTGAGGTCAACCTCCACTGACCCTTGCCATCATAGCCGCCGCTGACGGTTTTTAGAATCGAAGGATAGCCAATGGTGTCTAAGGCTGCGCGTAGCTTAGCCTCGTCAGAGACGTCTGCAAAAGGTGCCGTTTTGAATCCGCTGTCAACAACAGAAGTTTTTTCGACCAGGCGGTTTTGTGTAATTTTGAGCGGCATATGTCCCTGTGGTAAGTAGCCAAAGTCAGCTTCGACTACTTCTTTGATGGCTTGGTTGGGGATATTCTCAAATTCATAGGTAACGACATCTGAGATAACTAGCAGCTCTTCTAGCGCAACCTTATCGTCGTAGGCAGCGTTGATTTCGATGTCAGAGATTTGTGCAAGGGGAGAGTCTGGACCAGGCTCGAGCACTGCTACCTTGTAGCCCATTTCACGTGCAGAAATCGCCATCATGCGACCTAGTTGTCCGCCACCAATAATGCCAATTGTTGCGGGAGGAAGAATTGTTTTAGTTGAGTTCATCAAGTTCACTGCCTTCTAGAATAGTAGCGGTTATGTTGTCTCTGAACGCATCAAGGCGCTGTGCTATTTCATCATTGTCAACACTCAATATAGAGGCTGCCAGCAAGCCAGCATTTTTTGCACCGGGAGCACCAATGGCAACAGTTGCCACAGGATATCCGCCAGGCATCTGCACTATAGAGAGCAGAGAGTCCATGCCATCAAGAGCCTTCAGCTTCACGGGAACTCCGATGACGGGTAGACTTGTTTTGCAAGCAGTCATGCCAGGCAGGTGAGCTGCTCCTCCAGCGCCGGCAATGATGACCTTAAGACCACGTTCGCGCGCAGTTTCAGCGTACTCAAACATGCGGTCAGGAGTTCTGTGCGCCGATACAACTTTTGCCTCGTATGAAATTTCGAGCTCTTCTAAGATGTTGATAGCTTCTTGCATGGTGGGCAAATCAGACTTGCTGCCCATAATGACCCCCACAAGGGGAGTGTCTGACACGTCATAGATGCGTTGCATGTACCCTCCTGATTGCGTCGTAAGAATACATTTTATCATTAGCTGTTATTAGCTTTGGCACACATTGGGACAATCTTAAGTTAAAATACAGTTAAACATTCCTTGTGTGATTGCGGGGGAGTACGTCCATTACTACAGACATAGTGGTGGCTTAGTGAAAGCAGGAATAATAATGACAAAGTTTGGCAATGATTTAACGGTGCAGGTTAGGGCTAGTGCGAAGCTATTTCTCTTGGGCGGCGGTATTGCTTTGATGTTGATTGCTATCCTTACTGCGAATTTTTTAGGTGTCGAAGGGAACTTTGGAACAGTCGTGCTGATTTCTGTGCCGGCGTCAATCTTTTTCTTTATATTGTCTATTAACGCGAATTTTGAACGTCTGCGCTTTGTTGGCGGCGAAGTGCGTTATCGTTATTTTCTTTTTGTCGAGCGCAAGGTAGGTAGAGACGAAATAGAAAAGGTAAACATTGGTCAGCGCAGTGGTCGCTTAAGAATCTTTGCTAATGACAGAAAGTTCGCTACTTTGAATTTGGGAGTATTAGACATTAGCGAAAAAGACTTCATAACATTTGTAGAGAAGCAAGGTATCCTTCTTGAGCTCGAAGAAGACGGCTAAGTAGCTTAAATAGTTTAGTTAATTAAGCTTCAAGAGTAAGTATAAATGTCGGATAATGTATCTTATGGTAAAAAATAATAAATATTCTTTATACATAAGATACGAGCGAAACTGGGAAACCTTGCCTGCTTAGAGAGCCTTAGAACGTGTCTGTGGGATTAACGTCGACACTTACCTTTACGTCAGATGTTTTTGACAATTCTTTCAGAGCTTCTTGTACTGCAGGTCCAATGTGTGCGCCTGTACCAGCTTTTATCATGACATGATATCTATATGACTTAGCCTTCTTTGACAGCATGCATGGTGCCGGCCCCATAAGAGTTGCTCTCATTTGTTGTAATTTTTTTGAAGCTCTCAGAGCCTCTGTAAGCCGGCCTGAAAATTTCTTGACCTTAACCTCATCAATTCCTGCAATTACAATGTTGCAAAGCGTTGCATATGGCGGATACTTGAAGGTTTTTCTCATACTGCGCTCACCCTCAAGCAAGATTTCACCATCATGAGCTTCCACTGCACGGCATGCCGGATTGTCTGGGTTATAGGTCTGAATGATAACTTTGCCCGGTAATTCTGCACGACCTGCACGACCTGCAACTTGTTCTAGTAGTTGGTATCCTCGCTCGTTCGCTCTGAAGTCTGGCAAGTTTAAGGTCACATCAGCATTGATAACACCGACTAAGGTTACATCAGGAAAATCATGCCCCTTTGCCACCATCTGTGTACCCAATAGAACGCCTGTTTGCAATTGGGCAAACTCCTCCAATAAGGCGCTGTGAGCCCCTCTGGTGCTGGTAGTATCGGCGTCCATGCGCACCAGAGCCCAGTCGGGAAAGTGCTCTTTGAACTCTTGCTGAACTCTTTGAACTCCCCCGCCAAATTTTCGCAAGTAAGGAGAGGTGCATTCTGGGCACGTCGGAGGAACTGGTTCTATACAGTTACACTGATGACAGCGCAGATGGTGTTGCGGTTCATGATAAGTAAGAGAAGTTGAGCAATGTTCGCAGCCTGGCACATAGCCACATTCGCGACAGAGTAAGAAGTTGGCAAAGCCGCGCCTGTTCAGCAGAAGAATCGCCTTCTCTCCCCTCTTTTGAGTTTCTTGAAGTTCACGCATGAGCGCACGAGAAAACATTGACTTGTTACCGCCGGAAAATTCTCGCCTTAGGTCAACCAGATCCACTTGTGGTAGTGGTTGCTTGTTAACACGTTCTGGTAGCTTGACCAGCTTGTAGTCGCCTGTTTCGGCGCTGTGCATTGTTTCCATGCTGGGGGTTGCTGAACCTAGCACTAGTTGCGCATTGTTAAGTTCGCACAGCTTTGCTGCGACTTCGCGGGCGTGATAGCGCGGTGAATTGTTTTGCTTGTAGGAGCCATCGTGTTCCTCATCGATGATGATGAGGCCTAGCTTTGCTGCGGGTGCAAAGAGTGCAGAGCGCGCACCAACTACGACACCGCACTGGCCTGTGCGTACTTTTTCCCATTGAGTATAGCGCTCACCATCTGAGAGCCCTGAGTGCAGCACAGCCACATCATCGCCAAAGCGTGAGCGGATACGTCCCACTGTTTGTGGGGTTAGTGAAATCTCTGGTACTAGCATGATGGCTGACATTTCTTTTTGTCGTACAGCCTCTATTGCTTGCAAGTACACTTCTGTTTTGCCCGAACCAGTGACGCCTTCAAGAACTATGGGTCCCGGATTGTTGAGATTGCTGCTGTCTTGGATAGCGGCAAGGGCTGCAGTTTGTCCCGTAGTAAGGTTCTTAGGCTTATGGTGACTATCGTTTAAGTTAACGTCGTCAGCGCTGCTAGCCTTGCGTGGTCTTCGTGCGGGCATTGTTGCCTCACCTGTGCTGTTAAAATTCGATAGCGCCTTTTTTAGGCGCGCTGCAAGACCAGTAGGCAAAAAGAGTTTTAATGATTCTGACAAGGGTGCTGCGTAGTAGCGTGCAATCCACGTAGCCAGCTCGTATGACTGCGCCGTGAAATAAGGACCAGGGATATGTGCCAGAATTGACTTAAGTTCGACGTCTTGCTGCGCGTCGTCAAGTCCCGCGACAAAGCCGATAACCGTTTGCTTGCCTAGCTCAACAATGACTGCGTCGCCAACCTGAAGTTGCATGCCCTTAGGAACGTCGTAACTAAAGGGCGCGTCGAGTGCGCGCGTTGCAAGGCTTATGACAATGTGCGCAATAATCATAAAGCTGCAATCGAGCTATCCGTAGAGACGTTCAAGGTGTGCCTGTAGATCCCCCAAAGAGGCATAGGTAGTAAAGTCTAAGCCTTCAGCTGCTGCTTCGCTCGCAGGAATTAGGTCAGGAATCATTATTGCCTGCGTACCTGCTGCCTTAGCAGCTTTCAGACCGTTTACTGAATCTTCTATGACGAGGCAATCCGCTGGCTCAACCTTGAGATATTCAGCACATTTGAGGAAAATGTCAGGCGCTGGCTTTGCGCTTTCAACGTAATCTCCTCCGACAACAACGTCAAAGTAGTCACGCAGGCCATTGAGCGCAAGTCTTTCTTCGACTTCTATGTGATTGGTTGAAGAGCCTACTGCGCATGGCATGCTTATGCCGTTTAGGAAGTCTAAAATCTCATGAATTCCTGGTTTTTTCTCAACAAAATCAGTGGTAGCCTCTTGCCAAAGGCGGTCTTGCTTTTCTGCCAGCTCTGTAATGGGCAACTCAGGACCGTATTCTTCGGCCAGTATCCGGTAGGCAGCTGGCATGCTGCGCCCGATTAGCTTCTTATAGGTTGTATCGGTGAAATCATAGCCGTATTCTGCAAAAACTTCACGCCACAAGCGCCTTGACAATACCTCGGTGTTAAAAATAACACCGTCCATGTCAAAAATTATTGCTTTAGGCAAGCGCATAAGTCAGGCTATTCCTCTTCATTGTTAGATTTTTTGCCTCCCATAACGAGGAGGAACACGCCAATGGGTATTCCCATCCATAGCCAAAGATAGTCAAAAATATTGGTGAAAATATAGGTTTCGTTCCAAAGAAATACAGACACGCCAGCATATATCACAACTGTTGCAATTGTTATGATACCGATGATGCGAAGCATCATGTTTAAATCAACCTTCATTATGGTTATTCCTCTCCAATTGAGCTTTAAAAACTTACATTATAATCCAGCGGCAGCGCGTAGTTCATCAATGCGGTTGGTCTTTTCCCAGGCAAAGTCTGCGTCATCACGACCAAAGTGACCATAGGCAGCAGTTTTGCGGAAAATCGGTCTAAACAAGTCAAGGTCGCGCATGATAGCACCTGGACGCAGGTCAAACACTTCCAAAATAGCCTTTTCAATCAAGGCACGGTCAACCTTTTCAGTGCCAAAGGTATCCACCATGATACTGAAAGGCTTTGCAACGCCAATCGCATATGCCAGTTGTACTTCAGCGCGGTCAGCAAGTCCTGCTGCAACAATATTTTTTGCAACCCAGCGTGCTGCATAGGCACCAGAGCGGTCTACTTTTGTGCAGTCTTTACCGCTGAATGCTCCCCCACCGTGACGTCCGGTGCCACCGTAAGTATCTACGATAATCTTGCGGCCGGTAAGTCCAGAGTCACCCATGGGTCCACCAATAACAAAGCGACCTGTGGGATTGACGTAGATTTCAGCACCCTCGAAGTCAATCGATTCTTTTTCAAATACCGGGCGAATAACCTTCTCAATCAAGTCAGTGCGCAACTGACCTTCAAGGTCAACGCCTTCGGCGTGTTGCGAAGAAATCAAGATTTTTTCAACGCCAACAGGCTTGCCGTCAACGTAGCGCACAGACACCTGAGTTTTGCCATCAGGACGCAAGTAGTCAATTTCGCCTGATTTGCGAACGCTGGTCAGTCTCTCTGCCAAACGATGTGCCAAATAAACAGGCATGGGCATCAACGAAGAAGTTTCATTGCAAGCAAAGCCAAACATCATGCCCTGGTCGCCTGCGCCAATCAAATCCAGCGGGTCAGCGTCGCCGCGTTGCGCCTCAAAACTTTGGTCGACACCTTGCGCGATATCAGGGCTCTGGCTGTGAATCGCGTTAATAACGCCGCAAGTTTTCGCGTCAAAGCCATAGTCGCTGTGCGTGTAGCCGATGTCGGCAATCACGCCGCGCACAATGCTGTCCACGTCGACATAACCGTTGGTGCGAATCTCGCCGCCGACAACAACAAGACCTGTTGTCACAAAGGTTTCACAAGCACTGCGCAGGCTATCAATGTCTCCGCGACCCTGCTTTTCAAGAGCCAACTCTTCGCGAATCAACGCGTCAAGCAGCGCGTCAGAAATCTGGTCACAAATCTTATCAGGGTGACCTTCTGTCACGCTTTCAGAAGTAAAAAGGAAGCTATTTGGCGTATCAGTAGTCGAGCATGACATAGTGTCCTCCATGGAAATAGGCTAGGATAAAATTCAACCTAATCAGTATACCAAGAATTGCGTCCTTGCCTCATACAGAAAGGAGGCAAAAATGTTATTCTTGTTTCGTAATAATTGCAGGCACTATGTGTGGTTGTTTGTTTATAGAGAGCAAAGACTAATCGGAGGAGTTTGACCATGCCAGAAGCTAATCCTGTACGTGTACGTTTCGCCCCTTCCCCCACCGGAACTTTGCATCTAGGTGGCGCACGAACTGCCATTTACAATTGGGCATTTGCCCGCAAACATGGTGGTGACTTCATTTTGCGCATCGATGACACTGACCCAGAACGTTCGACCCCAGAAAATGTGCAGCAAATACTTGAAGCTATGACCTGGCTAGGTATTGACTGGGACGAAGGTCCAAAGCTTGACGGCAGTATCGTTGGCGACTCTGGACCGTACTTTCAGACCCAGCGCAGCGGTAACTATAAGGCTGCATTGGAAAAGATGATTGCAGGTAGTGATTGTTACCGCTGTTTTTGTACAGCTGAAGAGTTGGCAGAAAAACGTGATGCTGCACGCCTATCAGGTGGCAGTTCTGGCTATGACCGCACCTGCCGCAACCTAAGCGATGACGAAGAGTTTGCACGTATTGATGCAGGCTTCCCCTTTGTGTGGCGTCTGCGCGTGCCTGACGGGCGCACTTCAGTTGTCGTTGACGACCTAGTGCGTGGCAGCATTGAGTTCCCTATTGAGGCCATCGACGACCTGGTGCTGGTGCGCAGCAATGGTGCGCCAACTTATAACTTTGCCAGCGCCGTAGATGACGCTGACATGGGCATCTCTCACATAATTCGTGGCGACGACCACATGTCGAACACGCCAAAACAGATACTTATTTTTGAAGCGCTTATACGCTCTGATAAAAAGTACGCCATGCCTGCCTTTGCTCACCTGTCAATGATTTACGGCGACGACGGCAAGAAGCTCTCAAAGCGTCACGGAGCAGTTGGCGTAGAAGAGTTCGCAGAAGCAGGCTTCGTGCCGGCTGCATTGTTGAACGGACTTGCGCTTTTGGGCTGGTCGCTGGACGCAGAAACTACTATCGTCACGCCTGACATGTTGAAAGAATCGTTTAGCCTTGACCGCGTTTCAAAAAACCCAGCACGTTTTGACATGACAAAAATGGAGCATATCAACAGCATTTACTTACAAGAAATGCCTGCAGATGAGTTTGTCCAGGCAATGATTCCCTATCTTGAGGATGCAGGACTAAGCAGCGCGTCAGACGTAGAAGCGCGCCGTGACTGGTACTTAGAACTTGCGCCACTGGTGTCAGAGCGCATCAAGCTGATGACTGAAGTCGTGCCTATGACGAAGTTCCTGTTTGTCGATGAAGTTGAAATCGACGAAAAGGCTCGAGAAAAGGCCATCGACAAAGACGCTGCTGCAAGCAAGATTGTGTTAGAAAATGCACTTTCTAAACTTGATGGCTTAGGCGATGATGAGTTTACTCTTGAAAATATTGAGGGCTTGTTAAAAGGGCTGCCCGCAGAGCTCGATTTGAAGCCTCGCGTTGTTTTTCAGGCATTGCGCGTGACAGTTTCTGGCTCTATGGTGAGCCCCCCCATCTTTGAGTCTATTGCTTTGCTGGGCAAAGAATGCGCGACTGCACGAATCAGAGCTGTGTTAGAGAGTATTGCATAATAAGCAAAAAACCCTCCGCTAGGAGGGTTTTTTACTCTTAGCGGTAATATCCAAATACTTGCATGAATTTTTCATAATTTCTGTCTCTAGTGCGATCCATAATAAGGAAGATATCTATAATCCACCAAATAAAACACCCACCCAGAGTAATCAGCTTAAGAATGCCTAATAAGGTGTCTCCTACCATAAACCTATCAACACCAAATTCTCCTAAAAATATAGAGATTAGAAGCATAGTCGTAGGATTCTTTATGTCAACAGAATAAAGTATATCCATTCTTTCTTCTGGCAGTTGAGCGAGCTGAGTTTTAATGCTGGGCAAATGTTCAGGTTTAAAACATTCGGCATTAGACATCAACCACATATCTGCTACGGTGGCACTGGAATGCATGTTGTTCCTCTCATCTTGTTGGCTGGGGTGGAAGGAGTCGAGTAATCGCTACGCGCTTACTGACTTCGCTTCGCTCAGCCTATAAAAGCACATTTAGTGCTTTTATAGTGCTTTTATTCCTTCTCAGGGTCCGACTCCTGTCGTACCCACGCAATTGTTGGCTGGGGTGGAAGGAGTCGAACCCTCACATACGGCACCAGAAGCCGCTGTCCTACCATTAGACGACACCCCAGTGCAAATCGTCACCTATTAATACTAAAAGCTTGCTCAGGTAGTGTCAAACGACTGATTGAAAAACCTCCCGGTTGGGAGGTTTTTTTTAGATACTACAGTCCCTGTAATCCTTTTCCTTTGTACAAAATTAAGAACAGTGTGGTAAACGCTATGACGTTTCCTGCAATTATCAACAGTGACTCTGTAGGGTTTGCTGATAAATTATTTATCACTTCAGACGCCTGCATGGTGTAAAGCGGGTGAAATATGTCTCCAATCATTTCGTTAAACGTTCCCAATAAGGGAGTCATTCCTAAGACCATGGACACGGGCAAAGCAGTTGCTGTTGCAGCCTGTACGCTCTTTGCGGCAAGTCCCAAACTTGCGCCCAGAAGAATAGAGCACAACACACTTGCAGTCATAACTAGCAGAAACAATGCTGCTTCACTCCCCTGTGCGCCAACAAGCAACACAAAAGCAAGAGAGGTAATAATCGCAAATACGAGCAAGACGCTGGTAATCCCTGCAAGGTACTGGATTGGTTTTACTCCTGACATAACCAAAAGGCGTAAGCTCTTGCTTTCTTTGTCGCCTGCGATAATGCCTGCAGCAGTAGGAATAAGAATCATACCAGCAAACATTGCGGCGAACATCGCAGCAAACATAGTGTCAGGTAGGTACTCATCAGGGCGTGCTATAAATTCCGTCATGACAAAGGCAAGTACGGGAAACATGAAGAACTGCAATAAGAAAGATTTATCTTTTAGAAACACCAGGCATTGCCTGTAGACTATCGCTTTAATATTATTCATAGCTTTGAACTCCTGTCAGCTTAATAAATACAGATTCTAGGTCATAAGCGGTCTTAATGGCATTGTGACGCTTGCAAATTTCTTCTGGCGCACCGCGTTCAACAATGCTTCCTTTGTGCAGCAAGGCGACGTTGTTGCAGAGCTTCACAGCTTCTTCCATATTGTGCGTTGTGAGAAAAATCGTTGACCCGCTATCGCGCAAATCTTCAATCAGGCGATGAATTCCGCGTGCTGTATGAGGGTCAAGATTACTGGTCGGCTCATCAAGGAATAAAGTCTTTGGCTTGTGCATTATGGCGCGTGCTAAAGCCAGCCTTTGCCGCATTCCCCTAGACAAGTCTGACACGGGTCTTTTGATAGCATCGCCTAGTCCAACACTTTCCAAAACCTCAATTGAGCGCGAACGCGGTAGCCGATAAATATCTGCAAAGATATTAAGGTTTTCAGCACAAGTAAGCTGGTCAATGAGCGCATCTTCTTCTAGCATCAAGCCAAGCTCGTGCACTTCTGCATCAATGTTGTGCACGCCCGTATCTGCGTCCATCTGTCCAGTCAAGATATTAATAATCGTCGTTTTGCCAGCACCTGAAGGGCCCAGCAGTCCAAATATTTCTCCACCCGAAGCTTCTAGCGAGAGGTCATTTAAGACCAAATTCTCACCAAAAGACTTACTTATGTCTTTCATATAAATCATTTTTGTGTAGTCTCCTTAGTCTTTAACTTTTCCTGCGTCTTGCAGGTACCCAGCAAGCTTTTGCGCCTGTGCAATAACCTCTTCATTGGCAGAACTTTCAAGATAGGCATGCAACGCTGGCCCGATAAATTCAAGTGACCTTGCATGAATAACATCGAGCTCGGGATGTTCGTTCATAGCCTCTTCGATGACAACTGACATCCTTCCCAGCAGTTCAATATCGCCATGAACTACGTTCATGCACGTCTCCCACCAGTCTTTGGCCAATTCTTGCCCTGCGGGGCTATTGGGGCATATCCCCTTGTCAAGCATGCGCAACGCCTTGACTCTTTGCATCCCCATTTGGTCAACCATGTCTTTTGTGGACTCAAAGGTTTCGCTGTCATAGCCACCACGCAATTGATTGAGCAAGTCTTTATCCATATGCGTAATCGCCCAGTAAAACTCATTACTCATGTGCAGGCTTGTTATTATGTCTGCATACCTAGTGAAGTCAACGTCGTCACGTTTCATCACTTCGGCTTGAAGCGCTGTTAAAATGCGCTTCTGGTCTTGCAGTTCTGCAATTTTTTCATCCACAGAGTCTTTTTGGACTTGCAGTGCCTTTGCAACATCTTTCGGTGTATCAAGATTGGCCAGCTGATGCTTGATGTCATCTAGGGAAAACCCCAGCTCTTTGAGCGATGTAATCTGATAAAGCTTAACTACTTCCGCGTCAGAGTAAAGCCTGCGTCCGCTTTCACTTTTCTCTTTGGGTTTCAGGAGTCCTTCTTTGTCGTAATATTGAATTGTGCGGGGCGTAACATCCATCCGTTTCGCCAATTGACCCACCGTAAAGAGTGTTTTGCTCTTACAATACTTTTCGTCTTTCGACATATCCTGCTCCTAAAATTACACGTTTTCACTGTACAGTAATAAGTACTATATTTTATTACCTTACGTAACGTTCAAGTACTTTTTCGAAAAAGTTTTAAAAAAATCAGTAGTGATAATAGCAAGGCAATTCAAAGCAGGGCTACAGAAAAACATATTCATCGACTTCGCGGCACTATTTTCTGCCATTAAAAAAGCCCGACTTCTGCCGGGCTTTTGCTAGTTAAGGTGAAACTATTTTTTCGGAAACCTTATTTGTCCAAAGATATCTCATCACTCACTATTGACGGCAGTAGTGGAGCTGTATTGGAGTCTGTCGACAGATTTTCAATCAGATCTTCATAGTTAAGATCTGACAGATATTCTTCTATGACAAGATAAGATTCCGACAATTCTATCAGCTCGTCTAAAGATAGAGCGGCTGGTTGTTGTACGGCTGTCAAGCCTATTGAATTTACTGCAAATTCTGCCTGCGCTCTTGTAAATCCCTCTATATGTACAAGTATATCTATCATGCCGATTCGTGATAGTCCTGGCCACGTGTTGATAAATAGCTGTGCTGCTCTTGTTGCCTGCGTATTCCAATTGGCACCTACATTGTCTGCAGCATAGACGGCCACTGCTTCAGAGAATCCATCCATGCGCAACATTGAAATTAGCCCTTGTCGCGACAGAGGAACAACACGTAAAAGTTCTTGTGCTAGCTCAACTGCGTCTTGTCTTGCTGTTGATCTTTGTATGTTAACCGTATAGATGCGTGTTCGCGTAGGAGACGCAGCAACATTGGAGAATGCTCCGCGAACCTGAATTTGCAATCTTTGCGTTCCTCCCTGTGGCACACTTGGACGCACTTCTCTGTAGCCGCGGCTCCATGATGACCAAGCATTCGTTCCTAGTCGTGTACGTACCTGCGCATTACCATGAGCTGTTTCTATTGCTATTGTTCCAGCAGTCTCATTATGTCTAAGATTAAGGGTGTAACTCGTTACGTTTCGATTAAACCTGGGACTCAAAATTCCGCCGTCAAGGTGAAGATGCGATATGTTAACGTTGGGAGATGCGCGTCTTAAAGTGACTGTGTAGGTGCGCACGTTTCTATTTGCATCACGCACAGCAATGCGAACGCGTCGTTCTTGTCCTTGACCAATGTTGACGGTGATTCGATTATTAGCAGCAGTGCCCGTCCGCCAGCTAGACCAATTTCCGTTGCTCCAGCCATGCCATCTGTCACGACGCACATCTATTCTGTGTCGTATGGATTGTCCATTATTTCCCCTTGTTGGCTGTAATTGCACACTCGCAATGTCTTCTCGAACATTAATGACGTACGAATGACGAGTAGGGCTAAAAGAGTTTGTAAAGCTCGCGCGGCTTGTTGGCACGCGAAGGGCGCGTAGACGGTTATTGGCTGTGTTGCGAGCCTCAGCCTCGGGAACAGCAAGCGATACCGTTCCTGCGGGAGTCCACATGGCGAGTGGTACAGCCCCCAATACCGTTGGCACGACCAATGTCATAACAAATAATGCCGATAAAGATACTTTCCTAAAATTCATATCCCTACTCCTTTGTTGTCCGCACATCAACCCTTGAAAGAAGATGTATTTAAGATGACTTAAAATACTGTTCATGCCATACTAAGAAATTGAGTACTGTCCAGATTTTTCTACTGCCGTCAGCTCTTCCCTCTTTGTGTTGCTGCAAAAGATTTAAGAGCTCTTGTACATTAAAGAATTCGTGAGCAACTTCGCTAGTGAAGTACTCTTTTACGAAAGTGTAATGCTCATCCTTTGCGAGCCAATTCTTCAAGGGTACCGGAAATGCTTTCTTTTCTCTCTGTGCAAAAGATTCTGGTAAGTGCTTCATGGCAGCCGCTCTAAAGGCAATTTTATCCTTTGAGGGCGTCACACGGTATTCTGTGGGTAAGGTCGAAGCGATGTCGACAAGCTTTTGACTAAGATAAGGAGTCTTAATCATTAAAGAATTGCCCATGCTCATTCGGTCAGCCTGGTGCAAGATGTCCCCGTGTAGCCAGAAGTGAATATCAATATACTGCATCTTTGTCGAATCATCTAGCGCGCTTGCCTTGTTATAGTAAGGGCGCGTTAGATCTAGTGCAGAAGCCTTAGCGGAATAGCGCAAAACTTTATTACGTTCAGCTTGGTTGAAAATGTTAGCGTTTCCGATAAATCTTTCTTCTACTGGCTTGCCTGCCCGAATTAGATAACCCATACCACGGATAGAAAAGGGAAATTTCGGTAAGGTTTTGCTGAGGATTCTCCTAATTGGCATTGGGATGAAATTGAGCTTTGCCAAGGCAAAGGGTTCGGAGTAGATTCCATAACCGCCAAAGAACTCATCAGGACCTTCGCCTGAGAATGCCACTTTAACGTGCTTTGCAGCGTGCTTACAGCCTAAGTAGAAGGCAATAGCTGCAGGATCAGCCAAAGGTTCGTCCATGTAGTACAGAGCCTTAGGCAGGGCAGCAAAGTATTCCTCTGGCGAAATATATTTCACCTCATGCTGAACTTTAAATTCTTCTGCAAATTCTGCCGCGTACCTTACTTCACTGTAGTCTTTGTCGCTGTAATCGTCATAGCCCACCGTAATACATACTGCAGGGTCAGCGGTGGCTGCAATAAAGCTTGAGTCTACGCCAGCTGATAGGAATGAGCCTACCTTTAGGTCAGACTCCTTATAGGGCTTTACGGCGTCTAGGACAGCGTTTTCAATTTGTGCAGTAACTTTATCGAAATCTTGCTGCTGCGGCGAAAACTCGAAAGAGTAATAGCTATCTGTCCGCACTTCCCCATCTTTGTAGACCAGAAACTCTGCAGGCATCAAGCGAAATATCTCTGAGAAAAAGGTTTCTGGTAAAACAGAATATTGAAATGAAAGATATTGTTCTAGCGCGAGCTTATTAACAGGTGGCGTATTTCTTGGAAAAGCTAAAAGAGCTTTTATTTCTGAAGCGAAGAGAAAATTGTCACCGTGAACTTGATAGTAGAGAGGCTTAATGCCAAAGCGGTCGCGCGCAGCAAAAACGGATTGTTCTTTTAGGTCTACTATGACGAAGGCAAATGACCCTTGAATGCGTTGCAGCATTTCATGGCCGTACGCGCGGTAGAGTGTAGAGATTAAAGATACTTCTGATTCGTCGCTGGGGTGATGGTCAGACTCCGCCAGTTCATTAAAAAGGTCAGTATAATTTTCAATGTCACCGTCAAAGACGGTGACAAGTTCTAAATCAGTATCATAAATTGTTTGGCACTCGACTTTTCCGTAGTCTGCTCCCGCGCCGCAAAGTCCAACGGCTGCAGTATCTGATAAGTGGGTTCGAGTGTAATCTGGACCTCTGTGCTTTATTCTGTCCAGCATGTTGGACAGAATGTGTGAAGCGTCGTTAGGGGACTTCCCCGTAAAGCCGCAAAAGCCAGACAAAGTATTAAACCTAAAGCTAACCTAAGGCGTGTGACCTATGTAGGCCACAGAAGCATCATGCCAACCAGTGACAGCACGAAGGTGACTGCAGTAACGATCGTCATGCGCGTCAGGTTCTTTTCGATAATTCCTGTACCTACTGATGACTGAATGCCGCTAAACGCCTCTGAAAGACCGGTGCCTTTACCAGAGTGCATAAGCACCAATACGATGAGGGCAATACCTGAAATAGCCCAGATAGCAACAAGTATCCACAGAAATATACTCACGATGACTCCTTTAGTAGCTTGAAATAAGTTCTTAATTTACAACTTGTCAGTATACCATCAAATTGCTGCCAGACCAAAGCACAGATGGCTTTATGCCTAGCAACGCAGTTACGGTAGGTGCAACATCTGCCAGTGTTCCGCCAATCTTGAGTGATTCGCTTGAGCCTGCGCCTACGATAATCAGCGGTACGGGATTGGCAGTATGTGCTGTGTGCACGCCAGTCGGTGTGTCTTCGTCGTCGGCGTCATTGACAGTACCTTCTAGCATTTGTTCTGCATTGCCATGGTCAGCCGTAATGATGAGCATGCCGCCTGCGTCTGTAAATGCTTGGACAGCTCTGCCGATTTCTGCGTCCACCGCTTCAACGGCCTTGACCGTAGCGTCGAAGTCGCCCGTGTGTCCAACCATGTCACCGTTGGCGTAGTTGACGATATATACATCTGCAACATCTTCACTTAGAGCCTTTTCCAGTTCATCAGTGATTTGTGATGCACTCATTTCTGGAACAAGATCATAGGTTGCCACTTTTGCTGATGGCACCAGAATGCGGCTCTCCCTTTCTTTGGGCTCTTCTACTCCACCATTGAAAAAGAAGGTGACGTGTGCGTATTTTTCTGTTTCGGCAATGCGTAGCTGCGTAAGTCCTGCGTTGGCAATAACATCTGCGAGCGTATCTTCGACGTAGGCTTTTGGAAACACCGTGGGTACGTCAAGCTCCGGGTCGTATTCTGTAAGACATACCGCATTGATGCGAGGAAATACTTCGCGCTTGAAGTCGTTAAAGGTCTCGTTGGTTAGACTATGCATGATTTGACGTGCGCGGTCAGGTCTGAAGTTGAACATAATTAGCGCGTCACCATCTTCAATGGGTTGATAGTCGCCTACGATAAGAGGCTCGATAAACTCGTCGGTTACTTCATTTGCATAACTTTCTTCTATAACCTGAAAGACATCGAGACAATCTACTTCTTGACCCTTGCCCAAAGTAATCGCGTCATAGGCGCGTTGAGTTCTGTCCCAGCGGTTGTCTCTGTCCATGCCAAAGTAGCGTCCCATAATCGTGCCAATGGAGAGCTGCGAGAATCCTGCCGTATAGTCTGTAAGGTCACGCAGGTACTCTATGCCTGATTTTGGTGAAACATCACGGCCATCAAGTAGTGCGTGAACGACGATTTTTTCTACGCCTTGTGCAGCCGCTAGCTTGATAAGCATTTTCATGTGAGATAGATGGCTGTGTACTCCTCCATCTGAAAGTAGTCCTAGCAAATGAATCGCTTTGCCATCGCGCGCGGTCGCCGCTAAAGTATCGAGCAGTACCGAATTGTCCGAGAGACTGCCGTCTTTGATGGCACTGTCGATGCGTGAAAGTTCTTGCTGAACGCAGCGCCCGGCACCAATGTTTAGGTGTCCGACTTCTGAATTGCCCATTTGACCTGCAGGTAGACCCACTGCTTCACCACTTGCGCTCAGCATAGTACGAGACTGCGAAAGCCACAGTTTGTCTAAATTGGGAGTATGTGCGTTAAGGACCGCGTTACCTTTTGGGTTGTTACAGCTTGACCCATAAGCAATGCCGTCCATTATGATTAGCCCAACAGGACCTTTGCTGCGATTAGCCATTAAGTTCCACTTTTCCCTGTAATGCTCAAATGTAGTGTCCAATTATCTATTTGTGTGTCAATTTGATAATGATTTGCATAATTTTTGCCATTAGAGGATAGCACCAAATATGAGCATTTTTTGACACTTCACTAAATTATCATCATTGTTACTTTCTTTGCGCACAGTAGATGCTAAGTTGCACTTTTTGCACCTAAGCAGCACTTTCCCTTAAGCTGTTGCAGCTGCTGCCTTAATGATAGGGTTAAAAGCATCCGCAGTCAGTGCAGCCCCGCCAACTAGTGCACCGTCTATATTTTCTTCAGCGAAGAAGAGTTCGGCGTTGTCCCCTTTTACCGACCCGCCATAGAGAATGCGTGTATTGCCAGCGATAGTTGGACCAAAAATATCTTCTAGAACTTCACGGATGTGCAGGCAAACCTCTTCTGCCATTTTTGGCGTGGCAGTCTTGCCCGTTCCGATTGCCCAGATTGGCTCGTAGGCAACTACAAGGCCGGTAGCTTGTGTCTTGAGGATTCCTGCTAGGCCTGCGCGGATTTGCGCTTCGATGAAGGGTAGCGTCTCTTCTTCCTCGCGCGTTTCAAGACTCTCACCACAGCAAAGGATTGGCTTAATATCATGCTTGATAGCAGCCTTAACTTTACGATTAATCATTTCATCACATTCGGCAAAATGCTCGCGACGCTCACTATGTCCTAAGATGACATAGTCCACTCTGGCGGCCTGAAGCATTGTTGGTGAGATTTCTCCGGTAAAAGCACCTTCTGCTTCCCAGTACATGTTTTGTGCAGCTAAGCCTAGCTGCATCTTGTCAATGTCAATCACTGTAGAAGCGCTGTGAATCGCCGTAAAGGGCGGAGCAACAACCACCTCTACTTGTGAATGTTTGTTGAATTCACGGCAAAAGCCATCAATGTCTTGCACCAGCGATACGCCCTGTGCCGCTGTTAGATTCATCTTCCAATTGCCTGCAACCAGTGGTGTTCTTTGTGACATGAATGCTCCTTGTAATCAGTACTGTCGTATAGTCAGCAAAAACAAAACTCCCGATTGTTCGTCGGGAGTTTTATTCTTATTTATTGTCGAGTGCTTCCAGACCAGGCAGCGTCGCGCCCTCTACAAGCTTCATCGATGCTCCCCCACCCGTAGAGATGAAGGTTACCTTGTCCTCGTAGCCGAATTTCTTCAGTGCGGCTACGCTGTCGCCACCACCAATAACAGAAACGGCACGATTATTACGGGCGACTGCTTTGGCAATCTCGCGCGTTCCTGAAGCAAAAGACTCAACTTCAAATACGCCCATAGGACCGTTCCAGTAGATAGTTTTCGCACGCTCAATCTCGACCTGGAACTTTGCAACGGTAGCAGGACCAATGTCAAGTCCCATAAGTCCTGCAGGAATCTCTTCGCGTCCCACAATGAAGGTCGTTGCGTCGTCTGCGATTTCAGGGGCGACTACTATGTCGATAGGCAGCATAAGTTCGCAACCCGTTTCTTGGGCCTTTTCTAGCATTTTGCGTGCTTCATCAACCCATTCGCGTTCGACTAAAGAATCGCCTACGCTAAGACCTTTGGCAGCGATAAAGGTAAAGGCCATGCCACCACCAATGAGCAGGCAATCACAGGTATCGAGCAGTTTATGAATAACGCCAATCTTGTCTGAAACTTTTGAGCCACCCAGAATGCCCACAAAAGGCTTTTCAGGGTTAGCGAGGGTATCGGTGAGCATTTCTACTTCTCGTGCTAAGAGAAAGCCCGAGATAGCTGGTAGCAGCTCTGCAACACCTGCAGTAGATGCGTGGTCGCGGTGCGCCGTACCAAAGGCATCATTAACATAAATGTCAGCCAGCGCAGCAAGTTGGCGCGTGAACTCTGGATCTTTGTCTTTCTCCCCCGAGTGATAACGCAGGTTTTCTAGCATTACTACTTCGCCATCAGACATATTATTTACTGTTTCCAGTACGTCTGTACTTAGGTCTGTGCCAGCAAAGTTAACTTCACGACCCAATAGTCGTGACAAAGTGCTGCAGATGGGCTTTAGCGAATACTGAGTGTCGTCTGCACTTTTGGGGCGGCCCAGATGACTGCAGAGGATTACCTTTGCGTTGTGGTCTGCAAGATAGCGAATCGTCGGCAGTGCCGCGCGAATACGCGTATCGTCAGTGACTACACCATCTTCAATCGGCACATTGAAGTCAACACGCACCAATACCTTGTGGCCTGCCACTTCAACGTCTCTTACTGTTTTCTTTGAATACACAGTGCTGCCCTCTTTCGTGGTGACTAAAAGATGTTTGTTGTTATTTCATCATTAGCTTGACAAGGTCAATGCAGCGGTTTGAATAGCCCCATTCATTGTCATACCAGCTGACAACCTTGACGAAGGTTCCAGACTCGCCGCCCATGACCATTGTCTGCATTGAATCAAAGACTGAGCTTGCAGGGTTGCCCACAACATCAATCGAAACAATCGGGTCTTCGCAATATTCCAGATATCCCTTCATGGGACCTTCTGCAGCTGCCTTCATTGCAGCATTGATTTCTTCTCTTGTGGCTGGCTTGTCCAGTATGCACACTAGGTCAACTACTGATCCGTCTGGCACAGGAACGCGCATTGACATGCCGTCCAGCTTGCCCTTCATGTCAGGCAGTACCAGGCCAATTGCCTTTGCCGCACCAGTAGAAGTAGGAATAATCGATACTGCACCAGCACGCGCACGACGAAGGTCGCTGTGTGGCTGGTCAAGCATTGCCTGGTCGTTAGTGTAAGCATGAATCGTGTTCATGAAACCCTCTTTGAGACCAAAGTTATCGCGCAGTACCTTTGCGAAAGGTGCAAGACAGTTAGTGGTACATGACGCGTTAGATACGATGTAGTGTTTTGCCGGATCATAGTCGCCCTCGTTTACGCCAAACACAACCGTAAGGTCTTCGTTTTTGGCAGGTGCTGAAATAATGACGCGCTCTGCTCCGGCATCAATGTGTGCGCGAGCTTTGTCAGCGTCAGTGAAAAAGCCTGTAGATTCTACAACGATTTGCACATTGTCTGCACCCCAGCTGAGGTCTGCAGGATTGCGCTCTGCACTTACCTTTACTAGCTTGCCATCAACAGTAAAACCACCATCAACAACCTGAACATCTTTACCGAATCTGCCATGAATCGAATCATACTTTAGAAGATGAGCCAAGGTTTTCGGGTCAGTCAAATCATTTACCGACACAACGTCTACTGCTGGATCATCCCACGCCGCGCGAAAAACGAGGCGACCAATACGTCCAAAGCCATTGATACCAATCCTGATTGCCATAACTTTAGCTCCCCTTTACAAAGAAATCGCGGCGAATTTTCCCTATTTCACCGCAGTCGACATATACGGGATTAGTATAGCAAACTTACGATATAAAATTTGCAGGCGGAGTGTGTCCATTTTTATAGATTTTTACTAGTTAGTGATGCCTGTGAGAAAGTCAGACGGAGTTAGTATTTCTGGGCGTTCTATGTTTAACTTCAGGAAATGTTTGTCACCTGTTATGATGATATCAACATCATTGAAAATCGCTGCATTTAGGATTGGCTGGTCTTTTGGGTCAGGTAATGCATCCAAAGCATCCAACAGAATAGGGCTTTTTCTAGCTGAAACATCACAGAGTTCCGACTTAATGTGGTCGCAAAGTATCAAGTTGTATTTTTCTGCTACAAGGCCTAGAACTTTTCCAGGCTTCGAATCGGGAAATAGAAGTGCTGAAAATAGCACGTTAGTATCGAGCATTATTTTCATGCAAGCTCATTCTTCGTATCGCAGACGCATGATATCCCTTAAGACATCTTCTTCGTTTTCATAGCCAAGTTCTTCTGCTATTCCCGCAAAGGCTGCCTGTGCCTTTTTAATTGCCGAGATTGATGCGTTATCAATAACAATATCGCCGTTTTCGCACTGTGAAAACAGCACTTTGTTACCGGGCTTAATCCCAAGCAGGCGACGTACGTCTACTGGTATAGTCACTTGTCCGTTCGTTGTTACTGTTGAGATATCTATAATTTCTCCACCCATCTTCATGCTCCCATCTGTTAAGTCTAATATACTTAATAATATCATTAGATTTTGTATAGATGGCAACCTATGGTGACATTTACCCCGCAACTATATCAATTGAGGATTAAAGCAAGGCTTAACTAAGATTAAAGGAGCCTTAAACCTTAGTTAAAAAACTATTAAAGAGTGGTTAAAGAAAGATTAGTTTTTGCCTTTCTAGCTGCAGTTGTTGTCGCAGCAAGGCTCAGATGACCCAATCTGGTCAAAGCCTAAATCGCTTAGCGCCCACTTTGGAAACTCAAAACGTACCGTCATAAGCGGGTCAACAATTTGGCAAATGCGCAAGTTCCCCACAAGACTCATCAGGCGCGCAGCATCATTTACTGCTAGTCCGGCAGTGTCCGTCAAGAAGCTCATCATCATATCGTTAGCAAGCTTGCAAGCATTGTCTACGGTATCAGCAGATGCAAGCACTGCATAAAGACCGGCGTTCTCTAACATTGGCGTCGGCAGATTCGGCGCATCTACTACGCGTGCGCGCATGGTTACTTCACCTGACGTTTCTGCACCGCAAATCAGCACTTCCCCATCCCCCATCACAGCATGTAAGTCACCGCAGGCAAAGAGGCCACCATCAACCTCTGCCTTAAAGTAAAGGCTGCTGCCTTCGGCTACGAGACGGCAATCCATGTTTCCGCCATGTGCTTCTGGAGTACCTGTTGGAACGGGCTCGCCAGCAGGAGCCATGCCAATAACGCCAATCATAGGCTTTGCGGGAATACTCAAGCTGCCGTTTTCTGTTTCAAGAATTACGTTATTGCCATCCTTTTTTAGGAAGGTGCGTTCTGCATTCACAATGTGCTCACCCAAAGCCCCTGCGCCAGGAATACACGCCATAAGCGAGCTGTCTGCGATGTCTATCTTCAAGATGTCAACACGAACAATATCGCCTGCTTTAACACCCTTGATGTAGACAGGACCTGTTGCTGGATTAATGCGCGACCAGTCTAAGCTGTCCATAGGGTCATCAACAGACTTGATTTGCTCCCCAAAACAGTCCATCGTCTCAATAGTCAACACTTCGCACTGGTCAATAGAAATAACAGGTTCTGCTGCAGGGTCGAAAGAATAGATTGCCTTATCTTTAGCAAGAAATTTGTTCATGTTTGCCTCCAATTTATCCGCAGCTGCAATCACTAAGGCTGACAGCTGCTATTGACATGCACTGGCATACTAGTACAAAGTATCGCACATAAATTGCGATTTCATTACTGCTTTACAAAAGAATACACTGTATACTGAACTTATGTTTGAAAGTGACTCACTTATATGCATTGAAAGTCTGACCAACACGGGCAGCTGGAATGGTCGTGCAGTTGCCCATCTTGACTTGGATGCCTTCTTCGCATCGGTCGCACAATTGGACAATCCTGAACTGCGCGGCAAGCCGGTCATTGTGGGTAGCAAAAGCAGTCGTGGAGTAGTTGCGACCTGCTCATATGAAGCACGCGCTTTCGGAGTCCGCAGCGCCATGCCCTCGTCGCAAGCGCAACGCCTCTGCCCTGACGCAGCTTGGGTAGACGGAGATTTCAATCGCTACAGACAGCTGTCCAAAGAAGTCTTTGCTCTAGTGGAGGGCCTTACTCCCCACTTTAAGCAGGTGTCCATCGACGAAGCGTTTTTTGAAATCACCCCTGATGTACTAGACTCGCGCCATCCCATTGTTGTCATTCGCGAACTTATGGACAACATAGTCTCGCAGACAGGTATCACCGGGTCGGTTGGCCTCTCAACATCTATGACGGTGGCAAAAATAGGCAGTGACATCAAAAAGCCACGAGGCCTTACGGTGATTCCCCCCGGTCACGAAGCACGATTTCTCTCTGCCCTCCCCGTGCGCAAGCAAAGCGGAATCGGTGCAAAAACTGAAGAAAAGTTAGCGCAAGTAGGCGTAAAAACTTTAGGAGAATTGGCTCAGCTTGACCAGGCAGATGCAAAGCGCATCTTTGGAAAGACCGCACAAACTATGCTAGAGCGCGCTGCTGGAATAGATACGCGCCCCATCATCAAAGACGAGCCCGTAAAGTCTGTGTCGAATGAATACACCTTTAGTCGCGATATCACTTCTGTTGACGAGATTAAAGATGCACTGAACGATATCAGCACACAAGTCGCAAGACGTTTGCGCAAGAAAGGACTGCGCGGGCGCTGCGTAACTTTGAAGCTGCGCTACAAAGATTTCAAAACAAAGACAGTTAACAAGTCCTTTTCTTCAGGCATCGACAATGAGGTGGCATTGGGCGCAATCGCTTTTGAGATGGCTCAAACAATATGGGAAGACGGCATGCCGGTACGTTTGCTAGGAGTAGGCGTTTCGCAATTCGATGAGGGTGCAGGACAGATGTGTCTCTTTGCTGATGAAGATACTGGTAATGTCGTTAGCACGGCAGGTGCTGCAGCCAGCGTGCCGCGTGAAAACCTCAGCGAAAGACTTGACGACATAAAGGATAAATTTGGTGAAGGCTCTGTTCTTTCAGGGCGTCAGTTGAAGCAAGCTGGCGAAGATAAGCCTTGGCGCGCACGCTCAGTTACGGGCGGCTCAAAACCAGAAGGTTAGGTGCGCTTATACGTCAGCTTCGCAATGGGTGATTCCCAAACAGCCACTTCTGAAACAACTACTCCAGGTTCGGTAATTGCCTCGGTCATTTCCTCAAAGATAATGCGAGCCAAGTTTTCTGCTGTTGGACTAATGTTGTTAAAGGGCTCTATTTCATTCAGGTGTTTATGGTCATAGCGCGCAAGCACTGCTTTCAGATCCTTTTTAAGTAGCGCAAAGTCATAAACCATGCCCAGCTGACAAAGCTGCGTAGCCTCAACACTCACTTCAATATCCCAAGTATGTCCGTGCAAGTTGCGACACTCACCCGGATAGTCATACAAATAGTGTGCCGCATCAAAGTGGTCTTTTACCGTTAAGGTGTATATGCCTAAGGCTGCTGAACCTGTATCCATTACTGGGTTCTCCTCTGGTTTTGCTTTTTGAGTTGTTTCTTGGACTGTCTCCTGGGTTACCTCTGGCTCTTGTTCAGAATAATCAAACAGCGAGGCTGGTGCCTTGTAGGGCACTACAGGACTTCCCACTTCAGCACCTGCGTCCATTGCTTCGTTTGCCAGTGCGTCTGCTTCTTCGTTTTCTTCGCGGGGAACATGGACAAACTCGCATACTTCAAACTGTTTTGATAGATTGAGTGCGTCCAGAAACAGCGGCTTAAGACCTGCGTTTTTTACTTTGTATTCACCTTTGAGCTGCTTTACAAGGAGTTCGCTATCTGCACGAACTTCGAGGTTAGTGACGTTGAGCGCGAGCGCATTTTCAAGACCCCAGATAAGTGCCTTGTACTCTGCGACGTTGTTAGTGGTTTCTTCGATGGGTGCTCCCCCATCACAACTTTTTACATAGCCATGATTAAGGACGAAGCCGATTCCTGCAGGACCTGGATTTCCCCTTGACCCGCCATCTGTATATAAAATGTGTTCAATCATGCTGTTTATTTTACTGTATTAACAGGACAAGAAGTAATTGGGAATTTGTGAGTTCTGATAAGATGGCTTTCTGTTACGCAAGCTTTTTTGAGGTGGAGGAATTGCATGATTCTTATACAGGGGAAGAACGAGTCTTCTCTTACAAAGTGGACACTCCTGAAAAAATTTGTACTACAAGCCATGATAATAGGTGTTTGTGTGGGAGCCGCCTTAGGTCTCTTTACTCTTGCATTTGGCTTTTTATACGGTGACTCTGTTTTGAGCCCCACAGAGACAGTCCTTCTGGCACTTTTTACCTTTGTCTTGGGCTGGGGTTTAATAGTGGTGATTTTGTCCATCGTATTTCTTCCTGCAATTGTAAGGTTTTTCAGGCTAGTCACAGCGCAAGAGAAATATCTCAACTTTTCTTTTTGTGAAGAAATGCGAAGTCTTGGCATCAACAGGCTCAGTTACGAATCTTCAGATTGGTTCGTTTCATTGGATCAGACCCCACTTATTGCGCTTAATAGAAAATTTATTACTCAAGCTGAGGAGCAGAAATTGCCTATGTCACCTTTCGAATTGAAGGTTATCCTCACAGACATTAACGGCAGAGAGTGGAAAATGCGTGGCCATCACTCCTCCATGGTCAAATTGGAAGAATGGCTATCAAATAAGAGTGGGCATTAGAACCTATCATGGAGAACGTTGTATTTGCCATCATTGCAATATCTATTTTTCTTTTGGTTTTTGCTTGGATTAGCACAGGAAAAGAAAAAAGCACAAGAAGTGTGCAAAAGTTTACGGTGCGATTTTCGCACAATTACAGAAAGCTCGCTCTCTGGGTATTATCTGGATTTGTGTGTTTTACTTTATTTTTCTCACTATTTTACCTATTCGGAGTGGAATTCGATATTGAAATCTTAACGATGATGGCGGTACTTTCTGTAGCATCTTTCCTGTTATGGACTGTCTCAAGCACCAAGCAGCTTAAGGTAAATCATGACACTATCACCTATAGAAGCATGTTCGGCTTACCGAGAAAAATGTCGGCAAAACAAATCGACCGGGTGGCAATTGAATCTGACGAATCGCTCACCATATATGCAAAAGGAAAAATTTTTGCGAATTTCGGAAAAGAATACTCGCACCTAAGCAACCTGCAGCAGTATTGCGAGAAAAGAGACATCCCTGTTCAAGAGCAAGACAGCTACCCTATTACAAAGTGGACGTACTTAAAAAAGGTTGTAATGATTGCTGCAGTAATAGGTGTTTGTGTAGGAATTTTTATAAACATTATCGTGGTTCCCATATATTTGATTCATGGCGGTTTTGAAGTAAGCCTGCTTGAATTAATTATTTACTTTGTGGGCGTTGGCGTAGGAGTTGCGGCAATTGTTCTTGTCGCACTTCTCCCAGGGGCTGTGCGAGTTCTTTGCTTAGTGGCAGCGCAGGAAAAGGCTCTTGCTTTCTCCTTCTGTGAAGAGATGCAAAGTCTTGGCATTTGTAAGCTTGATTACGAATCTTCGGATTGGTTCATCGCACTGGAAAATAGCTCTTTTGTTGTGTTGAGAAGAGATTTTGTTGCCGAATTTAAGAACCGCAAAAGTATAACTGCTCACGCAGCACAGGTGACCTTCATAGATTCAGCGGGCAAAAACCGAAAAGTACGTGGCACACATGACCGCATGATTGAGCTCGAAGAATGGCTTTTGTCAGACAGTTAGAACGCAAAGGATCTGACAGAAGATACGTCCCTCTGTCAGATTAGAATGAGTCGACGTAGGTTATCTCAAGTTTTGATTTTTGCAGCTCCTGTGAGAATACATCAAAGCCCAAATCTTCTTCGGCGATTATGATAGGCATTGGCTCTCCGTTAAAGAAAATTCTCAAGCTGTGTTCCTTCTGTATTAAAACCTCATCTATATCATCAAAGGGAATTTCTATAACCTTTCCGCTTGCTGACCTTCTGAGAATGTGATCGGGATAGGCAATCACTCTCCATGTGTTAGAGCGATATAAAACAAAACTGCACAATATAGTCGCGAATGCGGCAAAGGCTGCATAGTAGGGTGTTCTTGCTCCGTCATAGAATAACCATGCATAAAAAATGAGGAATCCGGCGATAAACAATCCCGGGATGAAAATACCTGTAGCTGTTGATGCCCCGCCAGAAGACCTTACTACTGGCGTATCAGGAGTTGAATTTTTGAAGCGGCGACCTGACATGACAAGAAGATATGCATTAACCGCAATCAGAATAACAACATAGACAATCACAAGCGCCGTGTTTGCAGTGCTAAGGTTTAAGATTTCAGCAAGAGCAGGAGCTTCACCGCAAGCATCTCGGAAAAGAGAGTACACGATTATGCCTGCCCAAGAAATTGCCAGTACTATTCCAATCGCTATGTATGCAAGTTGCTTTAGCCTGTCACCAGCTCCGTTATCCTTTACGATAAATGGTGACCCTATTCTCTCGCTTTCAAGTACGGCACTTCTTTGCCATTTACTCATGCTGATGTACCAAAAAACGAAAGCAGCTATCCAGATGACACTTGCGTAAAAATCTTCAGTGAAAAAAGGTTGAATATCCATAGTCTCTATCTTACCTGTTATAGCGGGAGGTGTTTGACGTTGCCAGAGCCTAACGGGAAAACCTGATGGGTGACCCCTGCTTTTTGCAGTTGCTCTGCAGCATAATCAAAGCCGTAACCAATTTCTGGAATTGAATGAGCGTCTGAACCCAAAGTTATTCCCACTTTGCGATTTGCGAGCTTAGTCAGGAAATCCTGTGAAGGATACAGCTCTTTGCAGGGCTTGCGCAAGCCACCTGTCGAGACTTCACACAGTATACCTGCGTCTGCTATTGCCGCAGCCGCTTCAGAATAATATTCGCGTGGATCGTCAGGAATAAAACCGAACTTTTTAGGCAAGTCAGGGTGTGCCATAACGTCATACAGCCCTGACTTCACTGCGTTAATCCACTCTGAGAAATAGAAACTCCACACTGCATCTATATCGTAGTCATGCCACGTATCTATTTGTGCAGGGTCATCAAAAGCCCAACCGTCTAGCATATGAACACTGCCCAGTATGACTTCTATGCCGGCTTCACGTGCCTCTTTGACAGACTGTTTTGACCATTTCGGGTCTTGATTAAGCCAATCAGCTTCAGCACCAACTACAAGTATCGGCGCACTTTCGCCCTTCTTTCGCAACTGTGCAAAACGCTCTGATTCTGCGCGCAGCGTTGCCACATACGGCTCTAAGTCACTAGGACGCATGGACACCTCACGATGAGGGTCCACCTCTTCTGGTAGGGGCAGGTGTTCTGTGAAAATCGCACCATGCAAACCGCTAACACGTATGCCTTCAAGCATTTCTGGCAGCGTATGTTTTGCATGCCCGCAAAGTGTTGAGTGAATATGACAGTCAGCGTAGCGTTCAGCCGTTTCCCTATTTGAAGCATCCCACAACATGGCCACTAAAAACGCCCTCTAATCTCTGCGGAAAGGTCATCAGCACTCACGCCTAGTCGCTCACACGCAACCAGCAAGTGATACAACAAATCCACTGCTTCATAGCGCAGCTGGTCTGTGCTAGAACCGCTATCTATATCTTTTGCCGCCATCACAACTTCGGTAGCCTCTTCACCAATTTTCTTAAGGAGGTCGTCCAGTTCCCCATGAACAAGCCTTGCTGTATACGAATCTTCTAAATCTGCCGAGGAGCGTTCTTTTATGATGACCATAAGATCATCAATGGTTGTACCTAAAGCTGGAGTGCTAGTCATTATCTACATTCCTCTCAAAGGGATAGTTCTCTATAAAAGCAGCTGCGGGCACCTGTGTGACAAGCTATGCCGTCACCACCCTGCTGTACTTTTATAAGCAGCGTATCTGCATCACAATCATAGCTGATTGAGCTTATCTTTTGCGTGTTGCCACTCTCTTCACCCTTTTGCCACAGCTTAGCACGTGAGCGCGACCAAAACCAAGTGTAACCTGTCTCGATACTCTTTTGCAGTGAGTCACGGTTCATCCAGGCCAACATTAATACTTCCATCGAATTTTCGTCCTGAATAATGGCGGCTATAAGCCCATCTTTATTGTAATTCATATCATCAATTGTAAAAGACATTAGTCCTCCTTAAGTGCTAATAGAGAAAGAAGGGGTACCTCAGCAAACTCCGCAGAAGGCTGTTTGTGAAATAAGTGGATATTTCGACGAGGACTTGCAGAGGTATCCTTTCTTTCTCGAAAAAATTAAGCCAGATTCACTTCACAGCCTGCGTCTAGCAGCGCAACCTTCACTTCGCGAATGTCAATTTGTCCGTAGTGGAATACGCTTGCAGCAAGGACACCACGTGCGTGTCCGTCCACAACTGCTTCGACAAAATGCTCTATCGTTCCTGCTCCCCCACTTGCTGTTACCGGAATCGATACAGCGTCTGCAATAGCGCGTGTCAAAGGGATGTCGTAGCCGTCTTTAACACCGTCACAATCCATGCTTGTCAGCAAGATTTCTCCTGCTCCCAGGCTTTCAACTTTGCGTGCCCACTCAAGGGCGTCCATGTCGGTGCTTTGACGGCCACCATTTACATATACTTCCCATTTGCCTTTTACGCCACCTTTTGCGTAGCGTAGCTTTTTTGCATCAATCGCCACAACTAGTCTGTTCGCGCCATATTTTGATGCTACTTCCTTAATGAGCTGTGGACTTCTTACCGCAGCACTGCCCAAAGACACCTTGTCAGCACCTGCCTCTAAGACAGCACCGACATCTGTAAGTGTGGACATACCACCACCGACGACAAAGGGAATAGAGCAAGCTTCCCTGCACGTCTTTGCAAGGTCTACTCTGGTACCGCGTCCTTCATGGCTTGCGCTAATGTCGAGAAAAACCAGCTCGTCAGCACCTGCTTCCTGGTAGGTTGCAGCCATTTCTGCTGGATTTCCAATATCTTTAAGATTGATGAAATTAACGCCTTTGACAACGCGTCCTTTTTCAACATCTAAACAAGGTATTACTTTTATAAACTTGCTCATTTTAGTGCCTCCACGGCGGCATCAATCTTGATTTCTCCCTCATAATAGGCCCTGCCTATTATTACTCCTTCGATTAGCTGAGGACCCAGCTCTTTTGCGGCTTTTATATCTGCAAGGCTCGCTACTCCTCCGCTTACTATTACGGGAAATCCTGCCGCCGCTGCTACTGCTGCATAGAGCTCTGGCTGAATGCCTGTCTGCATGCCGTCACGGCTTATGTCTGTATAGACTAGGTGACGTAGTCCTATGTTGGACAGCTCCCCCACTAGTTCTGGAGCAGGAATGCTGCTCATAGTGGTCCATCCATCTACCGCAACGATTCCGTCACGAGCATCGATTCCTGCCACCAAAGCAGACGCTCCAAAGCTGCCCACTGCTTCCTTTGCAAAGGCGGGGTCTTTGGCGAGTTTGCTGCCCACTACGGTGCGCGTAACTCCTGCTTCGAGCATGGTGTTGATGGCCGCCATCGTACGCATGCCGCCACCAACCTGAATGTTCAGGTCAGGCAGTGCTGCAGCGATGGCTGCGATGGCAGTAGTATTATACGGCTCTCCCGTCCTCGCGGCGTTTAGGTCGACAATGTGTAGCCACGTGGCTCCACTATCGTAGAACTCTTGTGCCTGAGCCACTGGGTCATCGTGATAGACCGTTACGCGGTTATAGTCGCCTTGTGCTAGGCGCACGCACTTGCCGTCAAGCAGGTCTATTGCAGGAAGTATGTTCATATCAGAGACTACCTTTCGTTGATGGAATGCCCTCTATCTTTGGGTCAATCGCCACTGCTTCGCGCAATGCTCGCGCTGCAGCTTTAAATGTTGCTTCTAAGATGTGGTGACTGTTTTTGCCTGCAAGTGATTCTAGGTGCAGAGTTACCCCTGCTTTGCTGGTAAAGGCTATAAAGAATTCTTCGGCAAGGGTCGTGTCAAAGTTGCCCAACATCTCTATGGGCACGTCCACACGGTAGTGCAGCTGTCCGCGGCCACTTATATCTACCGCTGCAAAAACAAGTGCCTCGTCCATGGGAATCAGCACGTCTGCAAACCGGGTAATGCCTGCTTTATCACCTAGAGCTTCGGCAAATGCTTGCCCCAGCACCAGACCTAAGTCCTCTACGGTGTGATGGTCATCAATTTGCAAATCACCCACGCAGCTTCCATCAAGGTCAAAGCCAGCATGGCGAATAAAAGCCGTTAGCATGTGGTCAAAAAATCCACTACCCGTTTCGATACCATTGTTCCCCATGCCATCAAGGTTTAAGCTAAGTGCAATGTCGGTCTCGCTGGTTTTACGCTGTACCTGAGCAGTTCTACTCATTGACTATTCCTCCAATTGATTCGCGCAGGGCGCTTATAAATCGTTTATTTTCTTCTGGACTTCCAATGGTAACGCGCAGGCAGTCTTTCAGCCCAGGCGCAGAGGCAAAGTTGCGAATGTAGATATCATGCGTGTCCAATAGTCGCTGCCAAATTTCTTCTGCACGGTTTACGCGAAACAAGAGGTAGTTCGCCTGCGATGGCCATACCTGAACACCCTCAATGCCCTTTAGCTCTTTGTACAGCGCGTCACGTTGACACACTATAGCAGTAATAGTCTGGTCAAACTCCGCCATGTTGTCCATGACCAATTGCCCCGCCCACTGCGAAAATGCATTAACTGAATATGGCATGCGCACGCGCGCGAGCATGTCGATTACCTGCGGTTGTGCCAGCACGTATCCCAGCCTTAGACCCGCAAGCGAGTAAGCCTTTGAAAAGGTGCGGAGTATGACCATGTTTGGGTATTTTTCTAGGTATTCGCACATCGTTTGTCCGCAAAACTCAAAGTAAGCTTCGTCGACTACGACAAGGGTGTCGCTTGCTTCTATGAGCCTGCAGAGGTCTTCTTCGGGGGTAAGTTGCCCCGTAGGGTTGCTAGGGTTGTCGAGGAAGCACAGGTCGATTTCACTGTCTTGTAGGCACTGAATTGCCTGGTTGATATTGATGTCGAAAGTATCTGGATCGCGCGGAAGGCTCAGGATTCTTGTATCAAGTGCTTCAGCGTAAATGCGATACATCGAAAAGGTGGGTGGAAACTGCAGCATGGTGCGCTTTTTGCTAGTTTCAGGACTACTGTCAGTTCCTCCCCAAGCAAGCATGATGTCAAGCAGGAGCTCGTCTCCCCCGTTGCCTATGAGGACACAGTCTGCGGCGACATTATTTGCTTCTGCGATTTGCGCCCGCAGCGTCTGCCCCAGAGGGTCTGGGTAGCGATTGAAGGCAAAGTCTTCGATACCGTCTTTGAGTTGCGTGCGTACAGTTTCGGGCAAATTGTAAGAGCTTTCGTTTGCTGCAAGGATTAGCTTGCCTGCAGGCATTTCTCCGCTATAGGGTGTAAGGCCTTTTAACGCATAACGAGGGTTGCGAACACCAGGAATAATGCGTGCCTGCCTATCTGCTTTCTGAAATTCATCGAGAAGGATTTCGTTGGCATTTTCCATCTTAGTCCTCCTCTGCGACGGTGTCTGCGGCAGCGTTGAGGTCTGCCATGCGTATGCGTACTGATTCTGCGTGTGCCCAAAGCTGCTCTGCGTCTGCCACTGTTGTGACGTCACTTGCCTCTGCTTCAAGGGCTTGTGCATTGTATGACAGGACGCTTGAGGTCTTAATGAAGTCATCTACGCTCAATGGCGAAGAGAAGCGCGCTGTGCCCTGCGTTGGCAAAGTGTGGTTTGGTCCCGCACTGTAGTCCCCTACTGACTCTGGCGTCCAAGGGCCTAAGAATATGGCTCCTGCATTAGTGATGTCGTCCAAAAGGTTCTGCGGGTCTTCTGTCAGGATCTCTAAGTGTTCTGGGGCTATAAAGTTGCTTGCAGCAACTGCATCATCCATTGTTTCGCATATTAGTGTGATACCGTGATTTTCAAGGGATTCGCGGGTAATGTCTGCACGTGTTGAGCGCTGGAGTAGCTTCGCCAATTCTGCCTCTACTTTGTCTGGCAGACCTGCGTCAGTTGTAACCAGATAACAGGCTGCTAGCGGGTCGTGCTCTGCCTGTGCCATGAGGTCAATGGCAATGTAGCGCGGATTCGCTGATTCGTCAGCTATGATGAGGACCTCTGAGGGGCCTGCAATCATGTCGATTCCTACTGTTCCCTGCACCAGCTTTTTCGCCGCAGCAACGTAGGCGTTTCCGGGGCCTGTGATTTTATCAACGGCTGGAATGGTCTCTGTACCGCAAGCTAGGGCTGCGATGGCCTGTGCGCCGCCCACTTTGTAGATTTCTGTTGCCCCGGCAATCTGGCAAGCAACAAGGGTCGAGGCTACTATGCTGCCATCAGCGTTTGGGGGTACTACAACAGCGATTTGTTGTACGCCTGCAACGCGTGCAGGAATGACATTCATAAGTACGGTGCTGGGATAATCTGCACGACCTCCTGGCACATAAATACCAGCACGCTCTATGGGAGTAACCTTTTGCCCAACAAGTACACCAGGTCTAGGAGTGACATACCACGACTCTTGGACTTGGCGTTGATGAAAGTCTTTGATGCGGTCTGCGCAGGCTTGTAGGGCTGCTGTTAGCTTGTCATCGACCTGTGCAAATGCAGCTTCGATTTCTGCGCTTGTGACACGCATGGCGGCTGGACTGACAAAGTCGACCCCGTCAAAGCGGCTGGTGTACTCTGCCACTGCAGCGTCGCCTCGTGCTTTGACGTCAGCAATAATGCCTGCGGCGGAAGTTTCGATGTCTGCATCAATTCCGCCACTGCGCTGCAAAAGTGCTTCTGTCAGTCGTTGTCCATTTTCCAGCTGGATGCGTCGCATCTTCATGACGTGCTCATTTCTTCTTGTTCGTCTTTAGCCTGGTTACTGCTCAAAATAGTTTCTAAGGTATCTGCTAATTGTGCCACACGTGCGTCGGTGCGCGCTGCTGAATAGTTAGCGGTAAATCTGGCAGTGCTGGGCAGTACGCGACCTACAATACGCAGGTTATTTTCACGCAGTGTTGTTCCTGTTTGAGTAATGTCCACTACAAGGTCAGCAATGCCAATCAAGGGAGCAAGTTCGATATTGCCGTTTAGCTTGACGATTTCTACCTGAATACCGCGCTCATCAAAGAACTGCGCAGTCAGACGCGGATACTTTGTAGCAACACGGATTGTGCCCAGTCGCAGACTAAGCTCATCAAGTGAGCAAGTCATGTCATCTGGTGCTGCGACAACAAACTCGCAGCCACCAAAACCTAGGTCAAGCAGTTGTAGCAGTGGAAAATCAGCCTCAACCAAAGTATCAAGGCCACTAATGCCAATATCAGCTACACCACGCGAAACATAGATGGCTACGTCAGTTGGCTTTGAAATAATGATGTCGTACTGGTCATTTGCAACGCGCAGCAAACGTCCTGGATTCCTTAGTTCAGGCATGTCAATTCCAGCTTGTGCCAGCAAATCAATGCAGTCATCGTAGAGTTTGCCTTTGGGAACGGCAACGCGAAGCGGTGGCGTTTCTGATTGCGGTGCTGCACTATCCTCATAAGAGGCAACGGCACGCTCCAGCGAGGCAAGGTCATAGCCAAAGCCTGCAGCAGGCATTTTGCGTCCAAACTGCTCCATCAACCTGTCATAGCGTCCACCACTGCCAATGCGACATGACCTGCCATTGCCTTGAACTGCGTTAAGTTCAAAGATGAGGCCTGAATAGTAATCCAGTTGCGGAGCAAGCGAAAAGTCGACGACAAGATTGCTGCCCTTGTCGATGTCTGCGAGAACAGCTTTGTAGCTAGCACGTAAGCCCTCAATGGCCTTTGCAGCTGATGTGTCGCCTGCGACAAGGCTTGCCGCTGCGTCAAGTGCTTCTATCCCGCCACGTAGGGCAAGCAGCTTCTTTATGGTTTGTGAGAGGGGCGCTGGAAGGACTCCTCCTTCACTTATTGCACGCGCAAGTTTTTTAACGCGTACGAGGTTCCCCTTTTTCCACTCGTTGAGAAATTCTTGCTTCCATGACAGGTCAGCTGCTGAATCTGGCGCCTCCAGAGCCTTCGCGAGAAGACAGTTCATAATGCTGACATCATTTATGTGCAGCTTAACGTCGTCAAGTCCGATACTTGCAGCTCCGCCTAGAGCAAGCTTTAAGACTTCTTGGTCAGCGGCTTCTGAGGAGAGTCCGAAACACTCTAGCCCTAGTTGGGTAAGCTGACGGTCACTGCCGCGCAAAGATTCCTGTTCTTGAAAAACGTCTGCGACATAACGCAGTCTATACGGAGGCTCAACCAGTGAAAAGCGTGTCGCAACCACACGTGCAAGCGAACCTGTTACGTCATTTCTAAGAGCAATAAGGTTGCCATCGACATCTACAAAGCGAAAAGTGTCGCGCAGGTTACCGCTGTTATTGTTGGCATTGCTGGTGCATGCATAGCCTTGCCCTTTTTGTAGAGTTTCTGGATATTCGACACTGGGAGTTTCTACCAGTTCGTAACCAGCAGATGCGAAATATGCGCTGACCTGTGAAACTATCTTTTCGCGGCGCGCAGCCTCTGCGAAAAGGATATCTCTAAAGCCCCTAGGTTTTCCTATGGAGCCAATTGATTCATTTCCTGCACTCATTCCAAATTCCTCTCAATACAAATTGTGATAAATCACTTTAGCACAGTAGAGTGATAAAGCGCAAGAGAGCTACCCCAATTCGTTTTTGTGTCCACCTGTGACTAAAGTTGTGCGATTTGACCTCTGTACTTCAAAATAACTTTCCGGATAAGCGGAATCCATTTCTTAACAACAAAAGGCTCACCCCACAAGGGAATGCCAAATTTTGGACATGTAATCGTACTCATATCATATTTTAGTTCAACTTTTTTACGCAAATTTTCGTCCGCACCATAATGGTCTAAGATGAAATCGCGCAAAACCTCATCGTTTACACAAAAGTCCGCTGCCTCTTCAAAGTAGCCCGCATTACCGCAATCAATAACACCAACTTTTCCGTCATCATCAAGAAAAACATTAGGTTCAAAAATGTCGGCATGAGAAAAAACAAGATTTTCACCAAGTTCTTTGCGCGCGGAAGGCAAATGAACATACATCAAGTAATCGAGTATTTCTCTCTCTTCTTTTGAAAAATGTTTTGTAAAAAAATCAGTACAATCATCATAGGCTGCTTTGTACTCAGAAAGCTCTTCACAGAGGCTTTGCCTTGATAAATCTACATCTAAAGAATGCAATTCTCTTAAAAACGCAGCTATTTGTTTAGCAATATTTTGCTTTTGCAGGACTGTAAGATTCTCCAATTCTGAGAGCGGCTTTCCCTTTACTCCCCAAAGAACGATACAGCGCTTATCTTCGGCAATCCACTTCAATTTTTGCGTGTTAACGGGAAGAGCCACAGTGCTTATGAGGTCAAGGAATTTTGCCTCATTCTCATAATTAACATTTTCACACTTTGGAAACTTTACGACAAGTTCGCCACCATTTATCACGTAGGCACGGCTCCAATAACCGTCGTCGTGAAGCTCTATTTGCTTCTCAGCAGCACCTGTTAATTCTATTGTCTTTAATATTTCCTCTCGTGCATGTTCGTTATGTCCCACAATAGCTACAGTCCTCCTCGGGCGCTCCCAATATCTCAAGTACTTTCAAATTGAAGCCTCCGTACTATCTTTAGGATTCGGCTTTGAACAAGCCAGATTCAAGTTCAAGCTTTTTCCTGTCTGGATACTGAACGTTAACAAATTCTGCAATCTCGCGGACTGTTGTACCAAGCTGTTCGGTAGAAGCATCAGCAACTTCATAAAACGCATCAATCATAGCTTCTAGCATGGGGAGGTTATCAGGATTATGAAGAACCTTTGTCTCTCCCGTCTCGGCATCAATATATACTTCCATAATAGATTCTTCGATACAGTCATTGAGTCTGCTCAAAAGCACTATTGTCGCATCGTGACTTTGCTCTGCAGCAAAAATGTGATCTCTTAAATCCAAGCGATCCTTTTCGATGAGACAATTTAAAGAAGCATAATCAATTTTTGCATCAGTAAAGCTTGTGGCAATTTGAGGCATTACCTTGAATCGATCTTCTTGGTGCCTATAGGGGTCAAGGTAGGTTTTTTGAAGGCTATACAAAATGAAATAATTGTCTCGCAGAATAAGAAAAGCCTGAACTAGATTGGCGTATGTTTTCTCTGACTCTGCTCTCTTTCGACGCAGATTTTCAAGAGCAAATGCACTTGCTGCACCGAAGAATGCACCTAGAACGGTAATGGCAAATTGAGAAAGTAATTCATTCATGCTGGTCTATTTCTCGACGATGAGCAGGCGTTTGCAGCTGGGGCAAGTTACTATTCCCCCTGCTGTTTCGATTTCTGCTCTTTGTGCTGCAGGAACCATTACTTGGCAGCCCCCGCATTTTCCGTCCTTATACAACGCAACTCCGATACCGTTTTTGCTGGCACAGGTTGCTTCATATCTATCAAGATTCTCTTTCTTGATATCAGGCAGCAAGCTATTTCTCTTTGCAGTAAGTGCTGTATGAACTGCTTTGAGCTTTGCAAAATACTCTTTATAGGCTTCCATCTCGCGAGCTTCAGCTGCTTTTAGCTGGTCAACCTTCTCTGCAGTATTTTCCTTAGCACCGCCCAACTCTGAGCGCTTCTCCATGAGATTCATGCCGCCGTTTTCGCGCTTCTCTTTCTGCTTCATAAGAGCCTCGAGCTCTTTTGAAAGATTTTCGATAGCCCGGTGGTCACTTGACTGCTGCATGGTTTCTTGATGAACTTTCATGCGTTCACTATAGTCATCTACTTCTGTTTGAAGAACAGTTATTTTTTCTTCTAGGTCAGCACGAGCCGCATCAATCAGTGCCAGGCGTTTCTCTCCCTCTGCAATTTTTGCGCGTGCCTCAGCAATGCGCTGCTTATGAGGAGCATTCTTAAGGCTTTCATTAACCTGCCCGAGCTTGATGTCAATCTCTTGAACTTCGAGCAGACTTTTTTCTTCTTTTGTTAACGCCATTATATGTCCTCACTTGTTGAGTTGGTTCCTGCAGAAACACTATGCCACAACTTTGGCCTATCTTCGACGTACACCTTACAGTCTGGAAGAGTGCTGCAGTCACGTACAGCATCTGCGATTAAGTTAACTAGAGGTAGCTCTGAGACATCATGTCCCAGTTCGATTAGGGTCAGTCCTGACTCTACAGCTGCGAGTGCTGCGTGATAGCCAAACTCTCCCGATATAATGCAGTCAGCCCTGGCCACTTGAGCTTCTGCGATACGACTGCCGCCAGAGCCTGTAGCTGTGACGATAGCGTTAATCATAGTTGTGCTATCACCGTATACCTTTACGGGGCTACCTGCTACTTCACTAACTTCAGCTGCCAGCTGGTTTAAACTGCACGGACTAGTCAAACTCCACATTTCCCCGTAAGGGTCAGACGCGCTTTGCTCGCCTTTCTCGCGAGTAAATCCTAGGCATGTCGTGATTGCAGGTAGTGGACCTAGGTGCTTGAAGCCTAGTTTATCGCCCCAGTAACGGCGTGCGCTCTCTGCAACATCAACATTGGTATGAGCAGCAATAACGGCAATGTTTGCTGATAAGGCAGCTGCTAAAACACGTTCTGGATAGGTATTGGCGACATGAGTGATGTTGAAATGAGTAAAAGGGTTAAACCTGATAGGATGATGGCTCACCACAACATTTGCACCCAGTTCCTGTGCTCTCGCAATGGTGTCCAAGCCAGGGTCAAGGGCAACAAGGACTCCTGTAACAGGCATGTTTGCGTCTCCTATAAGCAGTCCAACCTGGTCACCATCAAAGGCATGCTCAAAGGGAAAGGCTTTATCAACAGCCTGCAATACGTCGAGGACTTTCACTAGTAGTCCTCTTTTTCGTGTCCGTAGTCATCATCTTCATGCGGGTCAAAGTTTGGGTCAGCAGACTTTATCTCACCAGAAATGGGTTCACGCCCATGCTTAACCAGGTAGTCGTCCACTGCTACCTTGAGCCCGTCAGTTGCAAGAACTGAACAGTGCATTTTCGCCGAAGGCAGACCGCCTAGCTCGTCAGCCACATCTTGCTTCGTCAAGGTGACTGCATCTTCTAAGCGCTTACCTTTGACCAGTTCTGTCACGATGCTAGATGTCGCAATGGCAGCCCCGCAACCGAGCGTCTGAAACTTTGCGTCCTTAATAACATCATTGTCATCGACCTTGATACTGATTTTCATGATGTCGCCGCAAGAGATATTCCCTACCTCGCCCACACCATCAGCATCTTCAATCACGCCCACATTGCGCGGATTATTAAAGTGATCCATTACTATATCGCTATAAATCATGTAAGTTTATGCGTCCTTTCCAAAGTATTTCTGGTACACCGGTGACATGGCGCGCAATCTTTCCACAATGGGGATGAGTGCGTCCACAAATCCGTCGACCTCTGCTTCTGTAGTAAAACGCCCCATCGATACACGTAGTGAACCATGAGCGATTTCTTTTTTTACGCCAATAGACATCAGTACATGACTTGGGTCAAGTGAGCCTGAGCTACATGCTGACCCTGTCGAAATAGCGTAGCCTTGATTATCTAGCTGCAAAAGCATTGATTCGCCTTCGACGCCATTAATCAGCAGCGGTACTATTCCTGGTAGTCTCTCACCAGTACTTACGGTAGCTTGCGTATTTTCTAGACTACTTGTTATGCGGCAGGTAATGCGGTCACGCAGTGCTGACAGACGTGCTGCTTCTGAATTCATTTCTGCAAGGCTAAGTTCCAGTGCCTTTGCAAAACCAACAGCACCTGCGACATTTTGTGTCCCGCTGCGACGACGTCCTTCTTGCCCGCCGCCCTTTAACATGGAGTCAAAGCCTATGCCGCGACGCACATAGAGCGCACCAACGCCCTTTGGGCCGTACAGCTTATGAGCAGAAAATGACGCCATATCTACGCTTAGTTCTTGCACGTCAAAAGGAACTTTTCCCAACGATTGAACAGCGTCTGTGTGAAACAGTGCTGTGCTTGTTTCGTGTGAATGGACACACTCCGCCAAGGCTTTTATGTCATTAATCGTGCCGATTTCATTATTGCTGTGCAAGATAGAGACGATTTTTGTGTCTTCGCGCATAGCAGCGGCGAGGTCGTCTACGTGAATGAAGCCATCTGGACGAGGTTGCAATAGAGTGATTTCGTAACCCTGCTTGCCCAGCCATTTGACCAGATTCAGGATGCCAGGGTGTTCGTAGGCAGAAGTAATCAGGTGCCCGCCGTCTGGAGCGACGCGTCTGAGCACGCTAATAAAGGCGGTGTTATCTGCTTCAGTTCCGCCTGATGTGAATATGATTTCAGAAGGCCTTGCTGCACCGATACCATTGGCAATAGTTTCGCGAGCAGCTTCAAGCGCGTGGTAGGCGTCTCGGCCTACTTGATAAAGACTATTCGCATTGCCAAAATGCTCGGAAAAGTATGGCAGCATGGACTCCAGTACGCGCTGATCAACAGGTGTTGTAGCGGCGTAATCTAGGTAGGTCACAGTTGCTATTCCCTTCTCTCAAAGAACAGCTTTTTATTGTAGCACTAGGGATTGGCGATTCGAATATATTCTTCTAGTTCGGTAAGCCATTCTGGCGCCTGTCCATTTTTATGGACAAGCTCCCCATTGATATACTCTGCAACCTCAACGAAGCCATTGTCGTTGTCGTAGAAAACCACCTCGTCACAAAGGAGCAGAATTTCTACCAGTGATTTAAATCGTTGCCTGTAACGTCTTTGCACAACATCACTTGGTATATGATGTCCACCTCTGCGCACACGATTTTCTATGCGATAGGTGTGGTCGTTATAGTCATTTAGCCCAATGTAGAATAGGCGAATATGATATCCCCGTTCTTTTGCCTGCTGGATTGTCCTTTTTGTCTTTTTGCCAGAAAGTGTTGTTTCTTGCGTGAAGTGCAATCCCTTTGCAAGACAATCGTTAATCAGCCCTATAACAACTCTGCCACCCTGAAGCGCGCTCAACTTAAGCTCTGCAGCAATTTTATCTGGGTCAATTCTCACACCAAAATCATCAAGTGTTGCTTCGGCGACACCGGTAAAGCTAGACTTTCCAGCGCCGTTTACGCCAGCTATTATGGTAAAAATTTTCATACTGCCATTATAAGGTAATAGCAATTTTTACGTAGTGGCGCATGTAACAAAGGCTTGCGAATAATCGGACCTGCTATTGAGCAGGAACTGTTAAGTATAAATATGGTATTATTCTATGGCTTGATTCTTTGTCCCCACTCAGAGTCAAGTGCCGTGACTTTAAGATTTGAGAGGAAAGAAAACGTGGCGAATATTAAAAGCCAAAAGAAGCGCATCATCACTAATGAAAAGGCTAGATTGCGCAACAGAGCAGTTAAGTCAGAGCTAAAGACTGCTACAAAGAAAGTGCACACTGCCATTGAAGAAGGCAAGCGCGATGAAGCAATCGCCGCTGCTCAAGATGTTGGTAGACTCTATGACAAAGCAGTGTCAAAGGGTGTTGTACACAAAAATCAAGCAGCGAACCGCAAATCAGGACTTATGAAAGCTGCAAACGCGGTACCTGCTAAATAAGCTTACTTACACAGCTTTATTAAAAGACGAACTAGAGCGAGCCTACCCAATTGAGGGGGGCTCGTTTTCATTGTATATTCCACCTCTGCAAGTTCGCGCAGTCCGTCCCTTAGTTCTGCTGTCTTGAACTGCCTTGCCTGTCGCAAAAGCCTGTCAGCAAGCCATGGTTGTAGACTACGACCCTTTCCTTTTGTGGAGTGATTTTGCAAATGTTCAATCAGAAGTGATGAACTGCCCTCGCCTCTATCAATAAGTACCCGTGCGGTGAGAAGTTCACGCAGCTTAGTTGCCAGCAGAAAGACAACGAGGAAATGGACGCTCTCCCCTTCTGACCTTGAAAGGCGCGCCAAGATGTCCAGAGTCTTTGAGCCTTCTTTGTTGGCGAGCGCATCAGTTAGCTCCCAGGCTTTGACTTCTGACGTGTCACCAATAAGGTTAGTAATCTCGATTTGTGAGATAGAGACCAGCGAATCATCGCCGGCTTTGCGCCTACCTGCAACATCTTTGAATGCAGCAAGCTGTTCAATGGCAGAATTGAGGCTTGCCAAATCATCGCCGACCAGATTAATCAGCGTATTCGAGTCAAGCATTGATGCTTTGATGCCGGCTTGTGCAAACATCAGGCTGACGTGCTGCGGCAAGTCCTTTTTTGTAGGAGCTTTGCGCTCAATGACAAGACCTGCTTTTGCAGCGGCCTTATAGAGCTTAGTTGTTTTAGGCAGACGCTGCGCAGTCAAGGCGAGAACCGTTGTTGGGTTAGGGTCCTCGCAATACTTGATTATCGCAAGCACGCACGCGTCTGCGGCTTTCAGCTTGTCGATATTTTGAACAATAACCAGACGTTGCGGAGACATGAATGGCAGCGTTCCTGTTGCACTGGCAAAGGTACTGACGTCCATTGTTTCTGCTTCTATTGTTTGCGAGTCCAGGTCAAGGTCAACGCCTTCTTCTGTCATGCGCTGACGCAGCCGCGTCAAAGCTTCTGCACGCAGAAGGTCTTGGTCAGAAATGATGAGATTTATTGGCTTGAGCTTTGCCTTTGTTCCGGCAGTAGTCTCTGTTTTTGATGTTGTGCTTGTCATAACTCTATTGTAACGCTGCCATGCTGGTCGGTGCGATAGAGTTTTTGAAAATATCTTTCAATGACCTCTAACGGCTCTGCGCGAGGATGGCCATAGGAGTTGTCCTTGCCAACAGAGATGACTGCTGTTTTTGAACCATTTTTACGCGTGACGCTAGTGTTGTCATCACTGTTCAACCCTTCTCCTTCGGCAATCATTCGCCCTAATTGTTCATCAAGCGAATTTTTGCTTCCGTGATGAGGTACTTTAAGCACATCGACTTCTTGCCGCGTGCCATTAACATCAAGCGCTGTAAGTCCTGTGGGCTGCCTCAAAGCTCGTTTAACCTCAGGTGCTTCAGCGTCACCACTGGTGAGGACAATATCAAGCGGATTACTATCTTTGTCATCGGGGGCAAGGTCTACGATTACCTTAATAAGACATGATTCATTTGCACTGGGGTCTTTTACTGATGCAAGTGGCCATATAAAGCGCACCTCAAGCCTGCTCATCGCAAGATAATCACCGGCCAAAACACCCACTAAAGGAGCATTTACACGTTGTGAAATGTCACGAAAAACGGGTGAGCTTTGCGCTCCTTCTGCAACGATAATTTCTTTTATGCCATAGGACGCATCAAGGGTTTGAGCGCCACGTGCGTGGTCCGCATGGTCGTGCGTAAACACAAGCACATCGATTTTGCGTACGCTGTTTTCAAGTAAACGCTGCCTGAGTAAAGCCGGACTTGGACCTGCATCAATAAGAATTGTTTGGTCTCCGTCTTGTACCAGCATTGCGTCGCCTTGACCAACATCAAGGATTATCACTACCTTGTCAGAACCGCCTTGCCCCAATAAGTCGGTACTGACATAAGAATACACACTGAAGAAACTTCCTGATATGACTAAGACACAAAGAAGTGCTGTACTTACCTGAAGCGCTGTTTGCCTGTCAGGCTTAGGCCACCAAAGCCACAGTGCAACTATGGCAGTAAGGAAAAGACAAATAGCTACAGGAGAAAATCCATCTGTGGGAATACTTGCCCAAGAAATACTTGCGAGTGACCTAATGATTGTGCCTAGCAGCTCTGAATACGCAAGACATATATCTAAAAAGACTGTGCTCAGTGCAGGCGCGATTAAGAGTGCAAAGTGTGCAATGAAGCTAAGTACCAGCAAGGCACAAAGAGCTGGTGCGAGAAATAAATTTGCCAAGGGTCCAATAAGCGGCAGTATTCCAAAAGCGTCCATCGTCAAAGGTAGCGTAGCTATTGATGCAACTAACGCGATTGCAAGTCCATTCGTAAAAGCCTTTGACCTATGTCGCAAACGCACAGGAACAAGGCAGCAGGTCAGCCATTGCTGAATGTAGCGCCCAAAGATAACAATCGCAAGTACAGAGCCAAAGGACAATAAGAAACCCAACGACACAGCAAGTAAGGGGTCTATGATGAGCATGCCTAAGCCCGCAAAACCTAAAGAACTTAAGACGCATACGCGCCGGTGCAAGAAATAAGCTGCGAAAGCAAGTGCCAGCATAAGTATCGACCTGATGCTTCCAGCTGCAAAGCCAGTAAAAAAGACAAATGACGTGCAGACAAAAAGAGTAATCACACCAGTACAGATACGATTTAAGGATGTTTTGCGCAAGATGAAAAATAGTACTGCGCCCAATAACGCTAAATGTGTGCCGCTTACCGCAAGAAAATGTGCCAGTCCTGTGCGTTGTAGTGCGCCCTCGAGAACAGTGTCCTTTAGTTCACGCCTATCCCCATAGGTTAGACCTGCGATGAGCCCATATGCCTCGTCCTTTTCCTCAGATTCATGCTGTTGACCAGCACGGGTACTCGCTCGCTCACGCAGCGCTTCTTGCAGCGTTGCTCGCAGTTGCCAAAGTTGACCCAGCGGGTCATTGCCGTAGTGCACATCGCTAACTGCTTGCACTGATACCACAGACGATAGTCCGCGTTTAAATCTATGCAGCTGCTTTGCCTCAAGAGGAATCGCCTCGACAACTCCTCTAATTTCCGCTCTTTGTCCCAGCTCTAGCGGTACAGAGTCATTGCCATAGCGCAACTCTAGGCGTTTTCCCTGAAAGTCACCATCAAGCACCACGACTTCCCCACTTGCTCCAAACTGACTTTCCCTAGGGTCAGCACGCGCACGAACACTCATAGTTTGAAAGCCGCGCGAAACCTCTTGTGCGTCCAGGTAAAGGTGATTCATGCGGACAAACATTAAGGCTGCACCTAGCAGGAATGCCAGCAAAATCCACAAAACTAAGGGGATTTGAGGTCTCGGTGGTGGCTCTACACGCTCACGTTTATCGAGAGGCTGTTTGCGGGCTTCCATTGCCTCTGGTGCGTGGTCAGCCTCCTCCGCGTGTTGTTTGCTATCGCCCGACATTGGCAATGCCTTCCAAAGCTTCAACGCGCTTTGGCCCAATACCAGAAATGCGCATCAAATCTTCAAGGCTCGAATATGGCCCATTAATCTCTCTGTCTTTGACAATCTTTTCGGCAGTCACAGGACCTATGCCTGGAAGTGTTTGCAGCTGAGTGCTGTCAGCTGTGTTGAGGTTGACCATACCGTCAGACATGTCGCCTGCTTCGCCCGCTGATGTCTGATTGCTGCCGCTAGTTGATATATTGCTACCTTGAGCCTCAAACTCTTTTTTCGTCAGCACATGAATTTGCATGCCGTCTTCAAGTGGCGACGCCAGGTTAAGAGCCTCTGTTGCTGCCGAATCTCGAAAGCCGCCAGCAGCATTAAGAGCGTCGATTGCTCGTGCATCTGAGTCCAGGGCATAAACGTCGGGCTGCTTTACCGCGCCACTTACATAAATATAGATTGTGTCAGGTGCGCCCACATTTGCGCTGTCGGCTGCCTCTGCACTGTCAGCATCCACACCTTCATCGTCTGCTTTTACCAGTGTCAAGGCAGATTCTGCGTCTGCAGCGGTGAACATGCTTCGAAATGCTGGCGAATAGCTCCAGAGTCCCATAAGGCACAGAGCAACAATTGCGAGCACTAATAGGAGCGCAGAAGTGTTTGAGAGTTTGCCCAGCCCCAGCTTTGCCTTTATGTCATCAAAAGCAGTTGCTGCCTTCTTAGAGCTTTGGTCACTACCTAAGTAGCGAGAATATCTTTCGTCGTCCATGTTGTCTCACACATCTGACCCCCAGTGTGCATTTAGATGTCATGAGTATACTGCCCAGCCATTAAACGAAAGCTAAAGCAAGATTAAATCAGGATTAAAGCAGCATTAAAACCGAATTGAAAAGCATGCAAGACTTGGTATGCCCTGCATGCTTTTGTGTCAGCTATTCTTAAGTTATACCTTACACAACAATGGTGACGATGCGCCCTGGCACAACGATGAGCTTGCGGATTTCTTTGCCCTCGATGTGGCTTGCCGCAGCCGTTTTTGCTGCTTCTGCTACCTCTTCTTCAGAGGCGTCTGCAGCAACTTCAATGCGAGCACGCACTTTACCGTTAATCTGTACGGGTAACTCTATCGTGTCTGCTGTCACGAAATCAGGGTTATAGGTCGGCCAGTTTTGCAAATGGACGCTCTCAATCGCTTCCCCGTGTAAATCCAACCATAACTCTTCAGCAATGTGTGGAGCAATAGGTGCAAGCATTTTCAGCAAACAATCGATGGCTTCCGCTGCATAAGGTGACTTTTCCCAACCTTCTTCAGTCTTAAAGCTGTAGAGCGCATTAGTAAGTTCCATCAAAGCTGCAATAGCGGTATTAAATTGCTGGCGTTCGATATCATCGCTAGCTTTTTTAATCAGCCTATGGGTTGCATGGCGCAATTCCTTCTCTGCATCAGTAATTGCACTTTCTGTAGCCAGCGCGACAGCTGTTACGTCGTCAGAGCGCAGGTCAATATACTCACCCACCAAACGCCACACCCGACTAAGGAATCTAAACATTCCTTCGACGCCATCATGTGACCAGTCCAGATCTTTGTCTGGAGGTCCCATGAACATGATGTATCCGCGCACGGTGTCAGCACCGTAGCGAGAAATCACTTCGTCAGGTGAGATGACGTTGCCTTTTGATTTGCTCATTTTTTCGCCGTCGAGCTTGACCATGCCCTGTGTCAAGAGATTCGTAAACGGCTCATCGAAGTTAAGCATGCCCATGTCGCGCAACACCTTGATGAAAAAGCGTGCGTACAACAAATGCAAAATCGCATGTTCGATACCACCGATATAGTTATCGACAGGCATCCAGTAATCAACTTTATCTTTGCTAAAAGCTTGCTCGTCGTTTTGCGCGTCAGTATAGCGCAAGAAATACCAAGAACTGCAGGTAAAGGTATCCATCGTGTCAGTTTCGCGCCTTGCCGGCTTGTTGCAAACAGGACAGTTAACTTCATAGAAACTTGCCGTATTGTCCAAGGTCTCCCCTGCACTGATATCAACGTCAAGCGGCAAAATCACCGGCAGTTGTTCTTCTGGAACAGGCACAAGCCCACACGCGTCACAATGAATCATCGGGATGGGATTACCCCAATAGCGTTGCCTTGAAATCAGCCAGTCACGCAGACGGAAGTTAATGGTCGCCTCGCCCATGCCCATTTCTTCAAGTGCTTCGATGATGGCAACAACACCTTCGCTGTCCTTGCCACCCTTAAGCCCCGTAAAGCGACCTGACTGCACCATAATGCCTGGCCCTATGTAAGACTCTTCCCAGTCGACGTCACGCTGCAGTGTTTCCTTTTGGTCGCGGAGTTTGTCCAGCAATGGATCGTCCTCTGCCACTACGACAGGCGGAATATCAAGACCGTATTGTCTGGCAAAGTCAAAGTCGCGTTCGTCACCTGAAGGAACTGCCATAACCGCGCCTGTACCGTAATCCATCAGCACGTAGTTAGCAATCCAGACAGGAATCTTTTCGCCGTTAATGGGGTTTACGACATAGCGGCCGGTAAAGGCTCCCTGCTTTTGAGCAATGCCACTTTCGCGTTCGACGGCAGTTTCTCGCTGACTTGTTTCAACGATTTTTTTGATGTCTTCTGCGTAAGGTGTGCCTGCAGTGAATTCTTCGACAAGCGGATGTTCCGGGGCAAGCAGGAAAAAGCTCGCGCCAAACAAAGTGTCTGGCCTTGTTGTATAAACCGTGATTGTCTGGTCAGTTGGCTGCTGGTCAGCGTCGCAAATAGTGAAGGTGATGTTTGCACCTGTGCTTCTGCCAATCCAGTTTGCTTGCATTGTTTTAACGCGCTCTGGCCAATTGTCTAACTTATCCAAGTCATCTAGCAGTTCTTGAGCATAGTCAGTGATTTTGAAATACCACTGTGCAAGGTCACGTTTTTCTACACGGCTTGAGCAGCGCCAGCATACGCCGTCGCCCTCTACCTGTTCATTTGCAAGTACGGTGGCGCAATCTGGACACCAGTTAACGGGACTTTTTCTACGCTCTACCAGGCCACGTTCATACATTTTGAGGAAAATCCATTGCCCCCAACGATAGTATTCGGGGTCACAAGCAACGACTTTGCGTTTCCAGTCGTAAGAGAATCCCATGCGCTTGAAGGATTCTTCTTGAATGGCGATGTTTTCATGTGTCCATTTTGCAGGGTGTGAGTTTTGCTTTATAGCAGCATTTTCTGCAGGCAGACCAAAAGCGTCCCAGCCCATAGGATGAATAACGTTAAAGCCGCGCATGCGTGCAGCACGCGCAACTACGTCGCCAATGGTGTAATTGCGTACGTGTCCCATATGAGGACTGCCAGAAGGATAGGGAAACATCTCGAGCACGTATTTCTTAGGCTCTGATGAATCCATTTCGCTGTGATAAAGGTCAGCCTCTTCCCATGCTGCCTGCCATTTAAGCTCTATGTCTTGCGGGTTATAATCGCGTGCCAAAGCTGCACCTTTCTGCCAGTGATTTCAATGCAGTTAATGATAGCAAAGTTGTGTTGGTGTATAAAATGTTAAAAGTGCTCCAGATGTTCAGAATCAAGGAGGGGTACATATTCTAAAAGTCTTAGCGTAGTAACTACGTGGATTTTCAGGTTATGTACCCCGACGCAGAGTCTGGATATCTGGTGTGCTTCTTTAGGGTGTTCGGATATCACGGACTCCGGAGCGCAACCAGTACGCCCAAAAAGCCACCGTCTCGCGTGCTAGATTCCTGTGTGTCCCCGGAATAAAATAATCACTGTGTGCAGGCACTGTCAGCACGTTAAAACCTTCAGCACGATACGTCATCTTAATGCGTGGCAAGTGATAGTTTTGGCTGATGGCGAGTACGCGCGTTGCTTCCATTTCTCTAAACATGGGCACCGTATTGCGCGCGGACAAATCAGTATTGTTCCCCAGTTCGTCGAGGATAATATTCTCTGGATTTACTCCGCGCGATATTGCATAGTCGCGCATCTTTTCGGGTTCGTTTACTCCATCTGCATCAATGCCACCCGTAAAGAGCAGCTTTGGCACATAGCCATCATGGTACAGAGTAATGGCGCGGTCTACGCGCGCATGAAGAGTTGTCGAGAGCCTGCCGTCTGGAAAAGCTCGTGCACCAAACACTACGGCAACATCTGCCGGCCGAGAATAATCAGTGAACCCAAAAGTGTATATCTGTGCCAGCGGGAAAAGTAAAATCCCTGACAGAGCAACTATTATCGTGTAGGGTATCTCTGAAAGTTTCGTATCGTGCTCATTAAGCGTCCATGCAACAATTCCTGTTAAGAGAAAGCCCAGTACGATGAAAAGTGAAAACGGTACGGGAAAACGCGTCGTGAATGCACCTGCATTAAGCAAGCTGTAATACTGAAATACGTTTACCATCGCAAAGATGGCATAGAGTAGGCAAATTCCCGTAGTAGTTATTTTCCGAGGCATTGCCATATCGGTGGGTTTAAAGGCAAAGAGGATAAGGGTAACTGCCAAGACTGCTGAGAGAATTGCAACAGACCATGAGGGCAAATAGTCGAACTGAATCCACCAAATGTCTTCTGCCCTTGCAGTACCAAAGCGAGAAACGGCTATGTTTAATGCAGAAAAGACCCCGAAAAAGAGGGCAAAGCCACGTACGATACCTCTGAAAAGACTGATGAGCATGGGCTATATTGTAAAAGAGCAGTGTAGATTTTGGATAAACTTAACCAATTTGTTTCTATTGGCTAGCTTTCAGAATCTTCGATTGCGTCGTCAAACTGCTCCCAATATAAGCGCCCTTGAATGACAGAAAGTGCAGCGCCAAGCGCAGTAAGGGCAATGCAGGCAATCATAATAGCCAGACTTATAAGCAGTGTTGTAGTAGTAAAGGGCATTATGAGAGTTGCCCCCATTTCTGCAAGTGCACCCGGTATTAAAATGAGCGCTGATAAGGGCAACATACAGAAAAGCAAGAATGAGTTAATTGCGTAGACAAAAAATTTAGGGACAGCCTGTGATTTTCTATCTAAAAGATTTCTCTTAGTCTGAATAAAGAGCAGCACCAACAAATACGCATTTAGTACAAGCATGAAGAATGGCGGAGCGACCAAAAACCAAATTCTCTCTGGTCCCAAAAGAGGAAGAAGAGCTGCCAGCATAAGTAGTGCAGCCCAGTACCTACTAAACGGCACCAGCTTCTCGCTGCGCAGTACTTTCTCAATTAGTGTTTGTGATGATTGTGTTTGTTCCATGTCATCTATCATACATACGGTCTTTCATCTTTGCAAAAGGCAAGATGCCCCTCGTTAAGAGTTAGAACGATTCTTTCCCACAACTTAGCCTCCGCATTCTCTTTGAAAAATATCTCCCGGTAAATTGAGTCTTAAATCCAAGTCTCTGATACCATTTTTCTACGGTACTCCCTGTTTCGGTTTGTAAAAATAATTCAGTACCTTTTAATTCTTTCCATTTGTCAATGCAAGCTTTCATAGCAACCGTCCCAAATCCTTTACCGCGAACCGAAGGTGTAGTTCCTACACTATATATTCCACCTTTGCCGTCATAGAAACAAAGAGAAGCGATTGATACTGGCATTTCACCTTCATAACAT